>Ga0255776_10001052_pt1 | contig 31549 bp, 35 predicted proteins | sample 071ome_19_FD_179974 | JGI IMG/M metagenome (GOLD analysis project Ga0255776, IMG submission 179974) | Coastal salt marsh microbial communities from the Groves Creek Marsh, Skidaway Island, Georgia - 071413AT metaG (version 2) | ecosystem: Environmental > Aquatic > Marine > Intertidal zone >... | reverse complement strand
CCAACCGATAGAAAATTACTGCATGAACGCATTGAGCTCAGAGTAGACCAGATGCTTGCGCAGGGTTTTATTGAGGAGGTTCGAACAATTTTAAAGTTATTCAAAAATATAGATGACAGCCATCCAGCAATGCGTTGCGTTGGTTACAAGCAGATTTATCTTTATTTAAAAAATCAAATTTCAAAAGAGACGCTCCGTGAAAAAATAATTTTTGCCACACGGCAATTGGCCAAACGCCAAATTACTTGGTTGCGACAAATGGATAAGCTTGAGGTAGTTGATCCATTTGATGAGCAATTAACGAGTAGAGTTCATGACAAGATTTCTCAGTTTATGGATTCTTAATGCGTGCATTTAAAGGGATCTGCTGTTTATTATTTGGTACCATCACGTGGGGTTTGTTATGGTACCCTTACCGCCTTTTAGATTTTAATGGCATCAACGGTGTTTATGCCAGCTTGTATAGTTTTATTGGCACACTCCTATTGGCTGTATTTCTTTATCGATTAAAAAATACGCATTCTTTTCTCAAAAAAGAATTTTGGATTTATGCTGCCATAGGTGGAATTACGAATATAAGTTATGTTCTTGCTGTGATCAGTGGTGAGGTAGTCAGAGTCATGCTGCTTTTCTTTTTATCGCCTATATGGACAATTCCCATGTCCTTTTTTTTACTGAAAGAAAAAATTTATAACAAAAATATTATTGCAGCATTATTGGCTATGCTCGGTGCAATTATCATTCTTTGGCATGAGAACCTATTCAAGCAACCACTAAACCTTAGTGATACCTTTGCAATTATCGCTGGTATTGGATTTGCATTAACTAATGTGATGGCAAGATTTTATAATTTCTTGTCGGTGCAAGAAAAATCCTATGCCATTTGGCTTGGTGTTGTTGTCGTTTCGGTAATAACGATCCTTCTTTTTCAATTACATTATGTCGCGCCGCATACAGCTTCAAACTCTTTGGGGTTAATCGCAATTATTGCTTTAACGCTGCTCGTGACCACCCTTACTGTTCAATACGGATTAACGCTCGTAAAAGCAGTCACTGCGAGCCCAATATTTCTGTTTGAAATTATTGTCGCTGGGGTTTCTGCTTATTTCTTGGCTAATGAAATGATTGGTTGGAAAGATTTATTGGGTGGCATATTTATTGTTTTAGGTATTTTTATATCCACTCGAAAGTAAGGATTTATAAAGTGACTCGAGGCGCTGGGTAAAGAGCGCGGGTTTAAAGAGGTCGCTGGTTTCTATTTTTTCTTTTATCTTCACTTTTAGTAAGTTAAGTTCGGTTCGATGGGTAGCCAAATAAATGGCTTTTTTAATAAAATCCTCCTCGGATGGACATATTAATTCCTCACAACCCATGGATGTCAGAATTGACCCTGCGACCCTGCTGGCAAAAGTAGTGCCCGACCTTGTAATGACAGGACATGTTGTCCAAAGAGCATCAGATGCTGATGTATGTGCGTTATAGGGAAAAGTATCAAGGAAAATATCAATAATTTGATGACGGTTGATATGCGCGTCATAGTCTACTTTTGGTGCAAATTTTATGCGCTCAGGAGCGATACCTTGTTTTTCCGCATAGCTCCATAGATTATTTGAACACTCGGTATTTGACTCAAGCAGCCATAATTTTGCGTTAGGTACCGATGCTAAAATTTTTAACCAAGAATCAAATCTCTCTTGACTAATCTTTATGGACTGACCAAAAGATGCAAAAATAAAATCATCGTCTTGAAATCCCAAATCAACTTTTTTTATTTTTTTTAGTTGAGGCCGATGACTTATATTTGGCTGGTAGCAACCATCAATCCTTAAAACTTTTTCCGCATAATTGTTTTCCTCACTTGGCGGAATAAGATACTCATCTGCGAGAATGAAATCACACACTGGTTCATGATTAAAATAACCTAATGAGCCTGCAAAACCCAGCCAATTAATATGAAATCGTGCGGGCCGTAGGGCGGCAATCATCGACCGACTGTTTTGTGTAAACCCTGACAGATCGACCAATATATCAATATTTTCTTCCTCTATTAATGTGGCGAGTTCTATATCAGTTTTTGTGTTAACTTCATGCATGCCGAAGGGGAGTTGGCGAAAATTTTTATATTCCGCTGAATGTTCTTCAAAGCCGGAATAAAAAAGTTTGACGGTAAAGTCATCCAGGTTGTGATGTTTAAAAACATCAAAAATAAGCGAATACAGTGGGTGCTGCCTAAAATCTGCTGATAAATATCCAATCACAGGCTTCGCATTGTTCCCGTGATTTTTTTTCTTAAAAGCAGGTAACTGATATTGCTGAGCCCACAAGCTAGATGTGTTTAATTGTTGGGACGCGGTAAAGTTAGGCATTGATAACACAGTGAATGGAGACACTTTACCTTTTTTGTTACGCACCTCATTTGCGATGGTGGACTGATACTCATCAAGCTTATCCCAATCGCAAATATTTTGTTTAAGGTGAGTTAATTCAACCAAGGTGTGCGTATTATTCTTTAGGCTTAACGAGGCTACATAGTGCTCCCGCGCTTTCAAAAAATTTCCAACATGACGGTAAGTGTTTGCAAGGTTATTGTGCGTATCAGCACTTTTCTCAATGGCCAATGAGCGCTGGTAGAGCGGCAGGGCTTTCTTGTAATTTTTTTGTGCAAAACAGGCATTTGCCAGGTTATATAATATATCGGCGCGCATGGTATCAAAACTCAAGGCCTCCTCAAATGCAGCTTCTGCTAACTCATATTTCTTTCCATTATGGTAATCATTGCCAATGGCGTTTAGGCAAAAAATTAGACCATTTTTAAGTGCAGCATTATCAGGAAAGTAGCGATGCGCCCGACGAAGGTAGCCAGATGCCTCCTCAAAGTTATTATTTAACGCATAAAGATTGCCTATTTCTATCTGAATAAAATAATTTTTCGGGTCAGCCTCAAGTGCTTTTAAATAACTTGCAATCGCATCATCATAGCGACCATGACTTTCGTGTTCTTTGGCTTTTTTTATGTGATCCATATCAGTTTCGATAGAGTGGTTTCGTAAGATGCAGATGAATATCGCTGATCACTTTTTCTTTGAACCCTCCCTCGCAGTAACAAAAATAGAAAAACCACATACGCATAAATTCTGCATCAAAGCCTAACTCTTTAATTCGGGCTTTATTTGCAACAAATTTTACCTTCCAGGCATTAAGTGTTCTTGCATAATCACTGCCGATATCTTGGATATCAAAAATAGTCATGTCTGTGGCACGGGTCAAACTCTCTTGCATGGTTGTTACGGAGGGAATGGTGCTACCGGGGAAGATGTATTTTTGAATGAAATCGACTGATTTAAGCGCCGCTTTATATCTTTGATCACGGATGGTGATGGCTTGAATTAATGCGTCGCCGTCATCGGTAAGTAAAGTTGCAATCTTACTAAAATACGTGTCATAAAAGTGATGGCCAACTGCTTCAATCATCTCAATGGATACCAGTTTATTGTATTTTCCTGTTAATTGTCGGTAGTCTTTTTTAACCAGCGTTATTTTTTTTGATAACTTTAGCTGTTTTATTTTGTTTTTAACATAGAGAAATTGTTGCTCTGAAATGGTTGTCGTCGTCACATGGCAACCGTAATTTTGAGCAGCGTATATTGCAAAGCCACCCCAGCCTGAACCAATTTCTACTAAGCGATCGGTACTTTTTAATTTTAATTTTTCACAGATAATTTTTATTTTATTGATCGCAGCCTCTTCCAAATTCATTTTCGTATTTGCATATATGGCCGATGAGTACATCATGGAAGCGTCTAAAAATAAGGCGAAAAAATCATTACTCAAATCGTAATGACGGACGATATTCTTTTTACTACCTGCTACTGTATTTTTATTTAGATAGTGAATGATCTTGAGCAAAGGTTGCAGCAAAAACTTATAAGACCCTTCCATGCTGTCCATTGCCGCACTATTGACGGCCATCAGTCGGATCACATCCGTTAAATTTTTACTGCGCCAATCACCACGCATGTATGATTCCGCCGCGCCAATTGAACCGCCGAAAAGAATATAAGCATAGAAATTAGGATTTAAAACTTTAATGTCTGCGCGAATGCGATTACGTGCCCCAAATACTGAAACCTTTTTGTTCTCAGTGATAAGTAACTGACCGTGATGTATTTTTGCTAACTGGTGGCTAACAATATTTCTGGCAAGCTTATTAATATAATTTCTAATCATTACGGATGTCGATAAAATTTTACGCGCTTCAAAAAGAGGAGCAAGGCGTTCATGTAAATCAGGATTATGGCCTTAATTGACATGGGAATGGTTAGAAATAAAATCTTGTTTAGCTCCCAATTACTCCAAGCGCTTTTTTTTAATTTAAGTCCTGCGTTAAAAATTTTTTCTTTGTTATGAAAATTATCCATGGAGATATATAAAAAATCTCTGGGCTCGGTAAAGATCCATTTATAGTCAATATTCATTGGCATAAAGGGTGAGACGTGAAAGTTTTTTTTAAAGGAAATACCTTCCGATTTAAATGTACGGTTTCTGCAATCATGCACGTAGGCATATTTTTCATTCCAGGGTGTGTTAGTAATGTGAGAGATAATAGCGATAAGCTTTTCTTTATCATCATAACAATAATAGAAGCTGACAGGATTGAAGCAATATCCAAAATACCGAACGCTGGTGAGGAGAAATATTTTACCCGTTATTTCAATATTAATTTCTTGCCGTATAAGGTTTTTAACAGCGTCGATCAATGGCTCACTTGCATCACCCAGATAATCTTTACGATGAAAAGCAGCTAAATTAAATTTATCTAAGCTCCAAAATAAATTTCCTGTAAAGGCGGTCTGTATTTGCTCTAAATCAATAAATAAATAACTCACGTCGTATGCAAAAGAATGTTTTTTTGGTTTGACTCGGTGATGCGTAACTTGGCCTTTAAAAATAGCATGCATAATTATGCGATAAGATGATTGAATTGATCTACCGCATCATAGGCACTTTTAACGCCATCTTCATGAAAACCGTTGCCCCAGTATGCACCGGCATAGAATGTTCTATTGACCCCTGATATTTTATTTTTCTGTTTTTGTGCAGCTATTGCTTGCAAAGTAAAGGTCGGGTGATGGTAGTGAATGATTTTTAAAATTTTATTTTTGTTAATTTGGGCAATGGAATTGAGTGAGACAAGAAGCGGGTCTACAGTATCGATGTTTTGTAAAATATTCATGTTGTAGGTTAACTTAATTGGTGTCTGCAAATCATTATCGATATTATAGTTCCATGCAGCCCAAGATAATTTCTTTTTGGGCAATAAACTCCGATCGGTGTGCAAGACAACATTGTTTTCTGCATAAGGAATTGCACTTAGGATCTGATGTTCCGCTAAAGAGACATCGCCTAATAATTTTAGCGCTTCATCACTGTGGCAGGCGAAAAATACATAATCAAATTGCTCTTTTATTCCATCATAGCGGATATTTACCGACTCTTTCGCCCGTGTAATTTCTTTAATGCTGGTATTGAGTTTAATGTTTGCTTTAAAAGGCTGGGTTAATTTATCCACGTAATGACTCGAACCGTTGGTAATCGTAAGCCATTGGGGACGATTATTAACCGACAACATGCCATGGTTATGAAAGAATTGGATAAAAAACTTAGCCGGAAAATCAAGCATCGTTTGCATGTTGGAGGACCAAATGGCGGAACCCATCGGCAAAATATAATAATTTTTAAAATAATTTGAATAGCGCTGCTTACTCAAATAAGCACCTAATGAAATTTCCACATCCGTATTGAGTAATTTTGGCGCCTGGCGATTAAACCTGACAATCTCGAAAATCATCTTTAAGAAGTTTACATTGAATATATTTTTTCTTTGTGAGAACAGCGTGTTAATGGACGTGCCATTATATTCCACATTATTTTCTTCTGAAAAAACACTGAAGCTCATGTTGCTATTTTCATAGGCAACACCCAGCTTATCCATCAGATTGGTAAAAAGGGGGTAGGTCTTTTTATTGAATACAATAAACCCGGTATCGACGTTAATTTGCTTGTTTTCAAGCTCGATCTGATGGGTGTGTGAGTGCCCACCGATACGGCTATTCTTTTCAAAGACCGTTATATCATGTTGACGATACAGAAGATGGGCAATGGTGTTTCCGGCGATGCCTGAACCAACAATGGCTATTTTCATTACAGCTTACTTGAGTTTGATTTTATTCGATTCACGAACATTTGAGCTGACTGTTTTTAAATCCCAAATGATACCAAAGAGGGACAGGATCCTTAACAAATAATAGGTGATATCAATTTCCCACCAATAAAAACCTTGTTTCGCTGAGCCGGGATAATGATGGTGATTATTATGCCAACCTTCGCCAAATGTCAGCAGGGCTAAGAAAAAGTTATTTTTGCTGCCGTCTTGGGTTTGATAGCGTTTTTTGCCCCAAAGATGAGAGGCAGAATTAATTAAAAAGGTAGAGTGGTAAAGAATTACTGTTGAAAACACAAATCCCCAGGCAACCAGTTGCCAACCCGTTACCTCAGTTGCTGGGTAGACATAGGCTAGACTTTCGCCTAAGCCATAGAGCATGACGCAGGTCAGTATGGGGATAAGGCTATCAAATCGATCTATGAGGCGGAGCTCTGGAAAACGTGAGAGCTCTTTTACCCACCTAGTCTCAGTCAAAAAGTTTGCTTTGGTTAGGAACCAACCGGTATGGCTCCAGAAAAAGCTATGCACTTTCGGTGAATGTTGATCCTCGTCACTGTCTGAATGCACATGGTGGCGACGGTGATGCGAGGCCCACCAGAGTGGCCCACGTTGCACAGCCGAGGCACCAACTAAAGCAAAAAAGAATTGCATTAGGCGGCTCGTTTTAAACGTTTTATGCGAAAAGTAACGGTGATAAAAGCCCGTGATAGCAAACATTCGCGAAACATACATAAAAAGGAATACTGCAAGCGCGATATGACTGTAACCAACATAGAAAAGAGAAATCAAGCCGAAATGAAGGCCTAGGTAGGGAATAACTCTGGGCCAGTCAATTTCTTTGGCAGGAAAGTTTTTCGCTTGGTATTCATTCTCTTTAACCTTATTGTCGAACCAACCCAAGATTTGCATTAAGAGTTTTTTCATTGCTGCGGTACCATCCTTAAGTTTTCAATGTTGTAGCCCATGGCTTTAATCATTTCGGTAAATTTTACTATGTCATCATGCGGCAATTCTTTCTTTCTTGACATTAACCAAACATAATCCAATGCATCCCTGGCAATGATAGTATGGCTGTAATCACTGTCTAAGTAACTTATTTTATACTGCGCTTTGATGGGCCAGATAAATTGCATGCCCCATTCGGCATTGCCAGTTGCTGGTACCACAAAACCTTTTGGCCGATATATTTTTTGCGGCCCATCAAAACTTCCCTCATTGAACGTAAAGGTGGTTGCAATGGTGCCATCTGCATTTAATGCATACGACTCCACGGCATTGAAGGCATTTTTTTCTATAAAGGTTGGGATATGGGCGATGACATACCAATCACCCATAAATTGATCCATATCCACCGACGTCACGAGAGGTACCTTGGTTTGCTGCATAGAACATCCTGTAAGAAATAAAATAAATAAAATAAAACGTTTAAAATTAATCATTTAATTGATTCAGTTAATGTAATTTATAGATAAGATCGCCAGCCGCCGTTGGTGATAACAGCTTAACCCAGTTACCATTTTCATCGTACCATAGTTCGATAATGAATTTTTCATAACCTTTCAGACTTGCTTTGAGTCGATGATGCTGAGTCTTGACAGCCTTGCCTTGGACAGAGATGACCGCATCCCCAATGCGGCTTGCTTCAATATCAAGCCATTCGGCATTTTGCGCGTTGAGCAGCTGCTTTTTATTGACAACATCAGCATCCCAGTAGGTAAACGTTGATATGCAACCCGGCAGGTTAATTTCTTTACCGTTTGCCGTGATTTGCATGCCTTGCGCAGAGCCTTTGCCTGATACCTTGTAGTTGTCGCCATCGTCATTCGTCATACTGTGAATGGCCGTTAGACAGCCATCATCATAGGTTTCAAAAGATTCATGCTTGTAGGTGAAATTCATAAATAAAACTTTAATTCGATAATTTGCCTTGCTAACCACATTGTTATTCTCAATTTCATACAAGTGCGTTCCCACCAGATCCTCATCCATAAAGACGTCAAACATGAGCTCCTTTGCGTGGCCTGTGGCGACAACACACCAAAGCAAGATAAAGATTAATTTTTTGGCGGCCATGGTATAAATTTTGACGTTGAATTAACGTAGGCTTTGTAGCCAGGTCGGCGTTCTGTAATTGTCGACTCCATTAAGTCTGCCCCAGAGATTTTTACCAATAAAATCGTCATCAGGATGGGGGAGATGAGGATAAATATACTGCTACTCGGCATAGCAATAATGTAAAAACCCCACCATATTAAGCACTCCCCAAAATAGTTAGGATGGCGGCTATAGCGCCAAAGTCCAGTGTTTAACACACCGTGTGTCTTATTTGATTTTAAAAAAGTTTGCAACTGCCTGTCAGCCAATAGCTCGATTAAAAACCCGACGGCAAACAGGGCTAAACCGATCTTGGTGAATACATCGTAGCTTATCGCCTGTTGGCTGATACTAACGAGTGGCAGTGCGATGAGCAGCGCCAGTAATGCCTGAAATAAAAAAATGATGTAACTACTTTTCCATTTGAAGAAAGGTTCGTTATTGGCCCTGATATGTTGGTAGCGAATATCCTCAACCTTAGCCCAATTTCTTATCGTCAGATGGATCGATAGTCGTAATGACCAGATCACTAAGGCCACTAAAGTTGCGAGCTGCACATTGCTGATTTCATCTAGGTAACAGAGGCCTGTCAAGTAGGCAACTAGAAAAAAAAGGCTCCACATACTATCCACATGGGTCACTTTGTTGGTGAATAGGCTATAGAGCCAACCTAAAAGGGCAAAGATAACAAGATTAAGCGCGATAGCAGGGTAGATCTCTAGCATGGCTTCTTCGTCAATCCCATCAGTAAAGGTGTAATTATCGCCCAGCCCAGCGCGAGTATGTAAAGTGACGAAGTTGACAGGATGGTAATCGCACCTAACTTTTCGCCGGCGAGATAGGCCAGAGGCCCGCCGATGAGCCCAAATAAAATACTAATAACGATCCGACCTTGCATCCATTTCAAACTATGGTTGAGCGTCATTGCAAAAATTCCCCACATGATTAGAATCCATAACGGGGGAAGGGGGTAAGGCCAACCTGGGTTGTTGTACAAGATATATTGTTGGAACTGTAAAAAGCCGTCAAAAACACTCCCAATAAGAACTGCGTAAATAAATAACCTGACGTCTGCACCTTTTTTATGTGTCACTTTTAGATGAAAAATAATCAAGCCCAAAGCAATAAAAATTGCCTCGTAAACATAATTGTGTGCCGCGCCAAGAATACAGACAAACCAGCCGAGCTGAAATAAAGAAAAGTTAATTATATTTTGTTTCATTTTTTAAAGAGGTAGTGTGCTACCCGCCATTCATTCCCATTGTTGTACCCCCAAAGTTCGGCGCACGCCATAAAAAATATGCGCCAGCGTTGCAACCAGCGTTTGGCTTCCGCGGCACCATAAATTGTCGCAAGGGTGGTGATTGCCGCAGCACGGTTACTATCTAAATTATTCAGCCACGCATTTGCGGTTTTTTCATACTGCACGCCAGACCACGTCCATTGCTTTACTATGCTCAGCTCATCTTGAAAAAATAAGGGTAAATCTTCACTTGGCATCATGCCACCCGAAAAAAAATACTTGCTCATCCAGTCATCATCATCCACCACTTCAAACAAATACGGTTGCGATTGATGCACAAAGATATGCATAAAGAAAAGACCATCGTTGTTTAACCATTGTTCAATTTTTTTAAATAACTGGCGGTGATTACGCATGTGTTCAATCATTTCAACAGAGACCACACGGTCAAATTTTTGGTTTAAGTGAAAGTCGTTCATATCGCAGGTGATAACCTCGACATTTTTTAGCTTTCTTTTTTTAGCCTGTGCGAGGATATATTTTTTTTGCGAGGCAGAATTTGAGACGGCGGTAATGGATGCGTTCGGATAGTTGCTTGCCATCCATAGCGTTAATGAACCCCAACCACAACCCAGCTCTAATACCTTTTGCCCGTCAGCAAGCCTGGCGTGTGTGCAGGTTTTTTTTAGCGCCAGTGCTTCCGCACCGCCTAAAGTTTGCGTCGATTTATTCCAGTAGCAGGAACTGTATTTTTTGTGCTTGCCAAGACATAAATCATAAAACGCTGCTGGGATTTCATAATGTTGCGCATTGGCCAGATCGGGAACCAGCGCAATCGGTGCATTATCCATGGCGGCAATAAATTCTTGTTTTCTCTCTTGATTAACTTCCGCATTACCGCTAATTAAGCTCGTCAATCTCTTTGACAATAAATAGCGAATGCCTGCCCTGATGAAATAATCAGGCAGCAAGCCTTTTTCAGTAAGATGGATGAGTTGCTTTATCATGCTTGAAAATACTTTCGACTTTTTTATTTTTTTTCGACTACATAAATAGTACAGTAAAAATGTTTTATTGATGTTTATGTATATAATATTTCTTTCATTCATTTGAGGTAAACCATGGCAAATAATCTTTATAATTTTTCTGTGCCACTTTTTATTCACCATTTTGATATGCTCGCAAAAATTCTTAAGAAAGGTGAGAGGTATGCGGAAAAAAAGAAGATTGATAAAGATGTTCTTATAAATTCACGTTTAATAGCAGACATGTTTCCATTGACGCGACAAATACAAATTGCAACAGACATGGTTAGGCTAGGCATGGCTCGGATGTCAAATAAGAAAGCCCCATCTTTTAAGGACAATGAAAAAACTTTTGCGGAGCTCGATAAGCGTATTCAAAAAACCATTTTATTTTTAAAAAAAATTAAACCGCAGGACATGCAAGGCGCAGAGGAAAAACCGATTGAATTTTCGATTCGTACCAATAACTTTAAATTTAAAAATGGTGAGGATTACTTAAAGGACTGGATAATTCCGCATTTCTTCTTCCACATGACGACGACTTACAATATTTTAAGAATAAATGGCGTTAATTTAGGAAAAAGGGATTTTGTGAAATTTTAGTTAATGGCTTCATATGCCAGAAAATTAGGATGAATCGCTATTCTTTTTCAAGAAAATGGATAAGTAAATGCTGCTGAATAAGAATGGAAATACACCAGCATATATGGCTTCATAATAATTAAAATAATTCATCCAATAAAATAGTAATGAAGCAAGCAATGAGGTAATTAGTACGTGCTTCATTTTTATTGTTTTCCCAAAGAACAACATCAAAATTATTGGTGTAAATAAATAACCAATTATCGTCCAAGAGAAGACAACCATGGAAAACACACTGCTGCTATTGACCAATGCAAGCCCAATGGCAAATAGTGATACCCCGAGCGTTATTGTTTTAATTATTTTTTTTGAGAAGGTATTTATCCCCAATAGATCATGACTGATATTGCCAGAACAATTTATAATTAATGAGTCGGCAGTTGACATGGTGGCAGCAAATATTCCCGCAACAATCATGCCCAATAAAAATGGATTAAATAACATTTGCGCCATGGTTGGCAGTGCCAGCTCCGGATCAAATCCGCCAATATCGCCAAGGTAGAGTCTCGATAGCATACCGACCAGAAAGGCTAGCCCATAAAAAATAATAAAGCCTGAGTAATAATAAATTCTTGATTGTTTGAGGACTTGTAAATTCTTTACTGCAAAAAAACGAATCATAATATGCGGCTGGGCTATGACAAAAATACCCGCTACCACCCAACTTAAGCCTGACAGCCATTGATAAAGTTGTGAAGTATGATTGGTCTCAAAGAGGCTAAGGTAGCCATCAATCTCCGTCCATGCGGTCATTACCTTTGAAAGTCCACCCAGCTGATTTACGCCGAACCATGCCAACATTGCCATGGCTATTAGCATCACAATGGACTGTGCAGCATCTGTCCAAATGGACGCGCGTATTCCGCCCGCGAAGCTATATAAGATAACAATTACTCCCCCCACCAGTACGCCGGAATAGAATTCCCACTGCATAATAACCATTAACGTTTTCCCCGATGCGGCAAATTGGGCTGATGCGTAAATAATCAGAAAGAGAAAACTTAACGTAGCGATAAATTTGGTAAGCCATCTATTGTTTGACCAATTACCAATGATTGATGCGTAGGTCACTTTGTTTGACTTCAGCCCCTGTGGTATGAGCTTGGTGAAAACAATTTGCGTTACTAGAAAATCCCCGATAATCCAGCCGAGCATCAACCAAATCGAGGACAGGCCTTGGACGTAAGTAAAGCCAATTAAACCGATGAACATGTAGCCACTATTGTTGGTCGCCATAGCAGACAGGCCTGCTAAAAGCGGGTGCAGTGACTGATCAGCAAGATAGTAATTCTTTAAGGTAGGTTTATTTTTTCTTGACGATGAAAGGCCGATGAAAGCTATTAACGCTAGGATGATAAAAAAAACAATCTCCATGCCTAGTCTAAAGCGTAAGCACCTTTCTCATCATGCACCTCATCACCTGTGATGGGTGGATTAAAGACGCATGCTAAAGTCATTTCATGAATGGCTGTCAGAATATGCTTATCATGTTTATCTAATGCATAGATCACCCCTGGATGAATATTGTGTATCTCACCGGTTGCAATATCTTTAATGGTGCCTGACCCAGCAATACAATAAACTGATTCTAAATGATTTATGTAGTGCATTTGCATGGTGCGCTTTGCGTAAATAGTTGTGATGTGAAAGGAAAACCCCATGCCGTCAGCTTTTAGCAGCATTCGCACGCTGTTCCAATTACCGTTAGGATCCTCAACTTTGCGACTCGCCAGGCAGTCTTGTAAGTTTCTAATAATCATTTGACGACCTCATAACTGTCATCAAAATAATCAATTTCTTCATCAAATATTTTTACTTTTGCACATACACTCTCAATGGCTGTCTCGAGGATATCCATACCGTGTTTTAAATTTTGATCCGAGATAGTTAGAGGGCAGAGGAATTTAATGACGTGATCATCGGCTCCACTTGTTTCAATCATTAAGCCATGCTTAAACGCAAGCTTGGTAATTTTGCTGGCCAGTTCTCCACTAACGCAATTGATGCCTTGAAACATGCCGCGGCCTCTGGAGGTAAAATTACCTTCACCATAGGTATCAATAATATTCTGAATGCGGCTGGAAATGTAGTTTCCTTTTCTTTTTACTTCATTTGAAAATAAGTCATCTGACCAATAATGATCAATCGCTGCTTTGGCGGTCACAAAGGCAAGGTTATTGCCTCGAAAGGTGCCGTTATGCTCACCAGGTTTCCAAATATCATGCTCTGGCTTTAAGAGCACAAGAGCAAAGGGCAAACCATAGCCGCTCAAGGATTTCGACAACGTAATAATGTCAGGTTTTAAGCCGATTTCTTCAAAGCTAAAAAAGGTTCCTGTCCGACCACAGCCAGCCTGAATATCATCAATAATGAGTAATAAATCATGTTTGCGGCATATTTTTTCAACATTCCTTAACCAACTATAGCTTGCTGCCGTGATACCTCCTTCACCTTGGACAGTTTCAAGAATGATAGCGGCCGGATGATCAATACCGCTGCTGCTATCCGTTAGGACTTTATCTAAGTATGCGGTTGTATCAATGTCGTCACCCATATAGCCGTCGTAGGGTAGGGTATCGACACCCGTGAGTAACATGCCAGCGCCGCCACGGTGGTGCTGGTTTCCTGTTGCAGATAATGCGCCAAGTGTGACCCCATGATAGCCATTAGTGAAGCTAATGATTGTTTCTCGTTGCTTAATTTTTCGTGCAAGCTTCATCGCGGTTTCAACTGCATTTGCCCCCGTTGGCCCAGTAAACTGAACCATGTACTCCATGTTGCGTGGTTTAAGAATTTTTTCATTAAATGTATTTAAAAATTCGCCTTTGGCTTTGGTATGCAAATCAAGCCCGTGTGTAATGCCATCTGCTTCGATATATTCCAACAACTTCTTCTTAAATATGGGATTGTTATGCCCAAAATTAAGGGTCCCCGCACCGGCTAAAAAATCCAGGTACTGATTGCCTTCGGTGTCATAGAGATATTCACCTTGTGCCTTATTAAATAGTCTAGGGAACGCTCTAGCATAACATTGCACTTCTGATTCGATTTCTTCAAAAATCTTCATTAATTATTCCTTGGGTAATGTGAATGGGCCTATTCGAAATAGGTATTCGGATTCATGTTGTTTAAAAAAATGTGTTTGTTGATCCAAAAACTTTTCTTGAGTCATTTCCGTATTGAGGTATTTACTCAGCTTACTAAAAAGTTTTTGCGACGATTGATTATCTCTGGTAATTGATGTTTCAATGAATTTGCTACTGGGATTTTGTTGCAAAATATAATTAATGAGCGTTTGCGCTAAACCATGCCCTCGGAACGGCTCATCTATGGCGACTTGCCATATAAATAATGTATTTTCTTTTAGTGGATCCATAAAGCCTGAAACAAAGCCAATCACATCATTTGAACACGTCGCTAGGGCGCACGTTTTCTGGAAATAATGCGATTGAATAAAGTAGAGATAAGACGAATTTAAATCAAGCGGCTGGCAACGTTCAATTAGCTTATAAATTGCATAACCTGAATTTTTAGTGGGGCTGGAAACTGAAATTTTTTTTTCATTGTAGACTTCGATTGTCATATTCTACTAATCAAAGTATACAGCATCAAAAAATTAAGTCTAATGTGAGAGAGAAGACGCTAATGAAATTTTTTAGTGGTAGCTGGATTGACAGGGATTACAGAATTACTCGTATTTTTTTTGCATCATTAAGCTTCTGCATGTTTTATTAAAGGTATAGCAAAATTTATTTTATTAAGCTATGTTTTCTTATCTGCCAAATCAGTCGCTCAAAAATTCGTGTCAGCAAAAATAAGGCTTTTTGCTCTTGGTTGGATAGTTTTTTATTTTCCATTAGTTGATCTCGAATTTTGTCCATCAACGAGCCTTTGTCTGAAGTAAGATTTTCAAGGATTTCATTATCCTCGGGTGATGATTGAGATTCTTGCAACAAGGTCAGAATCATATGCAAACTCTCTACAATTGAATTGGTTAGGGTTAATTTTTTAACGTCTAATTCATTGGCAGTGCTGACAAAGTTTTGCAAAGTTATTAAGAGGCTCTCAATAGATTCGTTTTTGCTTTGTATTTTAAGTAAATCTGCCATTTCATTTTGTGGGTTAAGTGTAATAACGTCATCACTAAAGTTTTTAATATTTTTACAAAGGGTCATATAACCCTCATGCCTCTCAGATTGGGTGAGGCTTCCTTTGTTATTTTCCCTTAAACTCTCCAGATACTCTGGCATCATGGCAAGGAGTCTCGATTGCTCTTGAATAATTAAATTTTTTGCAATTGTCGAATTCGAAATTGCCTCGGGGTAAAGATACTTGGGTTTTGCAATTAAATCACGTTCGTTTTCTGGCAACCATTTAGTTAAAAATGAAGATAATGATTTTTTAAAAACATTACAAAAAATTGCCCCTGCTAATTGCAAAAGTAGGTAAACCATAGCTAATTGTATAGCTAGATTTTTCGCATTATTTTCACTAGGCGCACTAAGGACTAATTCAGCATTGATAATTAATAGCACGAACAAAATAAAAGATCCTGAACACTTATTAATTAATTGAAAAAATAAAACTCTTTTTTGCTGTCCCTCAAGATGCGTGTGAAAAAGGACAAGCGCTATGCCTGAGCCCAAGTTGCTACCAATTACCATAAAGGCAGCTGACTCAATTGGAATAACAGATGAATAAACCAAAGCAATCACAATCATCGTGATGGATGAAGCTGATTGTGTAGCTAAGGTAAAAAATAGGCCCAAGACCACAGAGATAAGAATTGTTTCTGATGCAAATTCAAAAAATTCATTCACCCAAAAAAAATTACCAAAACTTGCTGTACCAAATTTTATAAGGCCGAGGCCTAAAAAGATTAAGCCTGTTGCAAAAATTAGGGGGACAAAGAGAAGCATAATTTTCTCTTTTGATACGTTGAATAAATATGCCAGCCCAATTATGCTAAGCAACAAATAGCCAACAAACTGAATATCGATTGATGCTAAAAAAACGAGTATTGACGTACCCATGCCAGACCAAGCTAAAAGCGAAAGTGAATCTTTAAACTTAAGCACATTAGCTTGCAATAAACCCATGATGAAAAAAGTTGCAGCAGATGTGCTCTGCGAAAGCGTACCGACCAAAGATCCAATAAAGGCCCTATTAATTGAATTACTTGTCAAACGAGAAACAAATTTGTTAAAACTACTGCCTGTAAATGATTTGGTAGCCTCTCCCAAAAAGCTTAACCCAGTTAAAAATAAACCCAGTCCCGCCAAAGCAATAACAATATTATTCATGTTCTAAAGGTCTTTTGAATCAATTTTTAATATCCTGTAGAGTTTTAAAAGGATAAAACTCATAGCTAAGGCCAGGGTCACTAACAAAAAGAAACGAATTTGTTGGTACCTCTGACTAACTAATTCCACAAACTCATTCTGTTGGTTTTCAAAAAGGATATTAACCTCTTGTGTAACCTGAAAAAACTGATTTTGTAAATCGCGATCGATCCCTCTGACGTTAGCATCGATTGTTTTGTAACCTTCAACCGACATAAGCTCTTCCAAATTTAGATTTTTAAAATAAACAATTTTAAGACTTTCATGCGCCTCTTGGAGAGACTTTATACGATTACAATCGATTAGAGTTATTGATGAAATACATTTCTCATAGGCACTATTAATTTTATCTTGGGTGATGGCATATTTTATATTAAAATTAAACTTGTACTTTTTATAATCTTTATTAACCTGCCCTCGTATTAGGATATTTTTCCAGGCCTGCACTTGAGATTTAAAATTGCTGTCTGCAGACTTTAGAAATGAATTAATCTCTGAAATTTTGTATAACTCTTCACCCTCAATCTGGACTATTTTATTAATAGACCATAAAGAAAAAAGGGCAAAAATTTCAATGACAATCAGTATAAGAGTCCAGGTCAGTACAAAATTTAATAATATTTTCTTAACATTTTTTATCTTGATATTTTCCATAATTATTTTTTCATTCTTATTTTTTGGTTGACCAATGTAAGCTGCATTTGTATGCGCATATTACCAGTGAGGATTGGTTTTGTTTTTTACATTTTGTTTGTGCGGTGTCTACTCCTGTAAAGGCTTTACAACGTTCCATCATCTTATCTATTGGATAATCTTCTTTATTGGCATCATAGAATAGTCTTCCTTGGTAAGCATTTGATTCGCTAGGTTCATAAAATACTGATTTGGAGTCACTTGCCATGACCGATGTTGAGATAAAGAGAAGTAATGTGAGGAGGTGTTTCATAACTAAAATATACACCTATCATTTTGTTTGAACAGAAAGATACCAAAAACCTGATATATATAATAACTTGTAAATAAAGGGATTGGTAAGATTTAATTGGCGTCCCCAAGGGGATTCGAACCCCTGTTGCCGCCGTGAAAGGGCAGTGTCCTAGGCCTCTAGACGATGGGGACAATCTAGAAGGCGTAATTCTACTATAAATAAACTAATTTTTATTAAAAAATATTCATCTTTAAATCATTTTTTTAAGATTACTCATGTGTTTTAACTATAGAATTTAAACCTATCTTTAAAAACGGATACTCATTATCATTTCTGAATGAATATAAAAGAACTCATTGAAAATGCATGCCGGCATTCGAATTATTTAAAAGAGCTTTTAAATGCGGAAGAAGCGATAAAAAAAGAACTTCAAAAGTATGTTGTAAAAGAATTTTGCAAGGTAGATGTCCTAGATTTTTTAAAAAAATTACCCTGTAAGTCAAAAGAAGATCTTGACTCTGTCTTAAGGCAAGCCAGAAAAGTTTTTTACGCCACCATCATAGTGCGTGATATTAATGGCTTGGCTAAACTGCAAGAGAGCTTTAACTGCAACACGGCTTTAGCTGAAATCTTTCTTCAATACGCACATAACTTTCATGCAAAAGCGCTCGTCAAAAGATACGGAGAGCCCGTCAGTGAGCAAGGCAAAATACAGCAATTAATCATTGTTGGCATGGGCAAATTAGGGGGTCACGAGTTAAATCCATCCTCCGACATCGATATCATCTTCACTTACCCGGAGTCCGGTCAGACAAGAGGTAAGGAATCGATTTCAAATCAAGATTTCTTTACGCTGCTGGCAAAGGACATCATAGCGAGCTTCTCTGACTACAGCGCAGATGGCATATTGTTCCGGGTAGATTTAAGGTTGCGGCCCTTTGGCTCCGACGGCTTGTTAGTATTCTCGCTAGAGAGTCTGGAATCGTATTTTGAGTCGCATGGACTCGACTGGGAGCGTTATGCCTGGTTAAAAGCGCGTGTGGTGGTTGGCCCTGAAGACGCCTTGGATAAGATTGTTAGCCCGTTTGTTTACCGCCAGTACTTGGATTTCAATGTCTTTGAGTCATTACGGCAGCTAAAAACTAAAATCAACACCGACATGAGTAAAAAAATTAATGCGGGAGATATCAAGATTGGGCCCGGCGGTATTCGTACAGCGGAATTTATAGTGCAATCACAGCAAATTGTCTGGGGGGGCAAAGACAGTGAGCTCAGGGCAAAGACTTTTTTACAAGCGCTGCAGGACCTTGCCAATAAAAATATACTGAAAAAACACACGCAGGCAATCAAGGCTGCCTACTGCTTTATGCGCAACCTGGAACACCGTTTGCAATACATGGATGACAAACAAACGCACAAACTTCCGGATGACGAGACAGAAAGACACCGCATTGCCGAATCGATGGGATTTGTCTCGTGGAAGCAATTTATCACCAAGCTTAATTACTATCAATCCTCACTGGAAACAATTTTTACTAGCCTGTTCCAAGATGCAACGCTTTCAAAATCGAATGGAACAACGTCATCCAATGCATGGTTAAGTGAGGCAGACCATGAAAATGTCATGATTGAATTAACGCAATTGAGTTTTCAGAATGCAACAGAGGTGGCGCAGTACCTCCAAAACTTCAAGCAAGCCAGCAGTTATCGCACATTAACGCCGATCTCAAAGGCACGATTTGATCATTTAGCCCCCTTGGTCATTAACCTCGCTGCATCTGTTAATGAGCCCGACAGGACACTGGTGAGTTTTTTTAATTTTCTCGCTAAGATTGCGCGGCGCTCGAGCTACCTTTCATTATTGCGGGAAAACTCAAATGTGCTGAAATTAATGATTCAGATAACCAGTTTTGATCCACATATCATCGATAAAGTCGCAGAAAATCCAGTCATCATTGATGACTTATTTAACACCGCGGATTTTTTAAAAACGGTAGATTTAACAGCCGAGACAAAACACCTTAGGCTTAAGCTAAAAAGAAATACAAGCAACTTAGAGCGGCAGATGGATGAGTTGAGGCAATTTAAAAATTCAATTATTTTTAAGTTAGCGGTACAAGAGATCATGGGAATCTTTCCGGTTGAGAATATTTCCGACACCTTGTCAGAGCTTGCCGATTTAATGGTTGCAGAAATACTTAAATTAGTGTGGTCCCAAGTCTTTCCCAAGCAAGCATACCCGCCGCTTGCGGTCATTGCCTATGGTAAGTTGGGCGGCAAAGAAATGGGCTACCTGTCGGATTTAGACTTGGTTTTTTTGTATGAGGATAGTAAGGCATATAGCTCCGATCAATACCTAAAATTAATTCAACGCTTTAATAGCTGGACCACCTCCCTAACGGGCGCAGGCTTTTTATATGATATTGATTTACGTTTACGGCCGGATGGGGGCAGCGGGCTTCTAGTGACGAGCTGGGATGCGTTCAAAGAATACCAATCCGAGCGAGCCTTAGCCTGGGAGCAACAGGCGATGTGTAAGGCGCGTTTTTCTTCCGGCCAGGCTAGCCTAAAAAATAAATTTGACACGCTTAGAAAAAAGATTCTTTGCCAAGCAAGAAATAAGCTCGAGTTAAAGGCTGAAGTTATTCATATGCGGGAGAGAATTTATCGAAATAAAACCCCCAAGAGTGAAACCTTTGACCTAAAACACAGCCATGGAGGGATGGTTGAAATAGAATTTTTAACGCAGTACTTTATTTTGGCATACAGTGCAAAATATGCTGAGTTGACCGCTAACATTGGCAATATTGCATTACTGCAATTACTAGCAAAATTGAATTTGCTTACTGAACAGGACGCTAGAACCCTTGTCGAGGCTTATCGCTTCTATCGAAGCCTGCAGCATAGGCAGGGAATTACCCCGGAGAGTCCGGGTAAGGTAAGTAATGCAGACGTAGGGAACACACCAAAAAAAATTCAGCAAATATGGAAGAAATTTTGTCAGAAAGATTTTCTTTAGTTACTGATTAGGCATTCGCCCTGTGTGTGGATTAAATGCTCCTTATTGGCAAATTCACCCTGTTTACGGAACTCATTTTTTAATGACGCGGTATCAATTTGAAAATGCCACCTATAAAAATAATCCTCATCCTCATCCAGTCGATTGCATGTCAGTAATTGCTCGTAAGACGAACAAGACAATTCAGTATCACCGATGGATAGAATTTGGTTAGTTGTATCGTAGCGATATTTTTCAGCTAAATTACGGGTCTCTGCTGCTAAAAAGTATAAGTAAATACCTTTCGCTTCGATTATTGTTTCTTGGCAGTCAAAGAGCGTTTCATCGGCATAACTTGTATTACAGAGCAGAAAAAAGAATAAAGCAGATAAAAAACGCATCAAGAATTGAGTTTAACAACATGCAAACTCGGTTTCACCTGCGTGTAAAGATTATTCAGGAACGCCAGCGTGTCTTCTGGAAAATCAATTTTATCGAAGTAGGTATGGAGGATGGTGTTAATCGGGGCTTGGTTACTTGAATTGGTATAGCTGTCATCGACATGCGTGACCTTGTTTTCGTCATCGACCGCAAAGTTATTTTGCTGTGACCAAATTTCATTGGCTGCCCCTTTCATGTCATATCCAATAAAAGTTGTTTGATCTTCGAGCGCGTATGCGGAAGCGCGACCGACAGCCTGCGCCTTATATTTATCGATGAGATAATTTACAAAATAAGTCTCAAGCTCATCATTGATACCTTTGCCGCCATTGACCTCAGCGAACATCCCGGTAAATAAAAAATACAGGTTTTCGTCGTCACAAAAGGAAATGACTTTATTTACCGCTTTATGCTGCCGAACGATCTGGTTAAAGTTTTTCGGAAATTCTGTTTTTAGTAATTCAAGTGGATTAGTCATGGCAAGCCTTCTTTAAAAAAATAAATACTTTACAAACGAGATGATACCTAAAACTAAAAATATTGCAGCCAAGCATGACAAAATCATCAGCGGTTTGCATTCATGTGCTTTGCATTCACTCATAAAAATTCTCCATTAAGTTAATATCTATTTTTGAACTATACGACAAAAAAAAATTCAAACCTATTGAAAGTTTTTTTGGCATATTTTTTGCTGTGTAATTAAAGTGTCGTATTAAAAGGATAAATTATGGAACTTCATACCGAAACATTCACATGGCTTCTCTTTGTGGTTCTTGTCTTGCTGATCAGATGGGAACTATTACGCTTAGACCAGCGCTTAGAAGCAAGAATCATCAGACTTGAAGAGCTTGAGAAAAAAACCAAAAGATAGCTTAAAACTTACGTATCACAGCACATGTGCCAACAAAATGGTAAGGATTACCCCAGCCTCGAATTATCTCAAGGTCCCCATTGTAACGGTCTAACACTATGGACAAGCCTATCTTTTCATTTGTTTCCATCTCAAGCAAGCTGACAGTCGCGTCGCTAACATTAAGAAAGTGGTTGCCGTGCACGGGGTGGGATAGGGCATTACCTTCAATCTTTATTCTCTCCATAACGGCCTTATCATTTGCATTTTTATCAATTCCCTTACAGAGTAAATCAGCACTGACTAATTCAGCAACAGCAAAGTTTGAGCACAACAACAGCATTAGGAAGTATATTTTTTTCATTTTTTGCACCAAAAAAGACCGTATCATTAAGTAATAAGCCTTATGATTATAATGTAATATTTTTTTAGTCATGTCCTATCCTTTAAAGTTGCATTATTATTTTTCTTTGAGCTGATTTTTATGTATAAACACATTGCATTATTACTTCTTCTTCTGCCAATTTGTGGCAAAGCACAAACCGCTTGCGATTTTAACTACCTTGATGCTGAGCTTCCCAAACTTTATAAAGGTATTGTGCTTAAAACAAATACGACGCCCAAAATTTTTACATTCTGCGCAGACGGCAATCATTATCTGTTTAATGCAAGTATGTTTCAGCAATTTAATAAAGGGCAGGGCATTAACCGAGCGCTAGAGAAAGATCTGCTATCTTTCTATCTCAACAAATATAGCGCCAATAGTTTTTCTAAAACGTATTTAAGGGCAAACGGACAGAAGATTGAATTAATTTCAACAATCATTAATCGTAAACCACCCAAGGCGCTGGAAATTTCAGAAGAAGTATTTATTGATGAGGGTAATGCAACAAGGGTGCAATACAGCAATATGCTCCGTACCGATGTGCCCCAATCTGAATACTTGGATTATTTTAAAACGGTTGATCTTACGGCAGAGCAAATCACTGTAATTGAGAAATTTGAGCCATTCATTGGGGTGCAAGCATTAACAAAGTAATGCCAGAGCTTAAAGAAAATTTTTTATTCTATTTTATGGCAATCACCTATTTGTTGGCCGCTTTGCCGCATCCTGACAATTATTATTTGATTTTTAAAATCACTATTTTTGTGACAATTCCGTTGTTGATTTATTTCACAATGCCGAGGGTAAAGCGGCTCACACTATTTTATTTAGTTGCTTTCTGGATTGTTGATAATCCACTGTATTTATTTCCAATAGCGGATTATGTCTGGGTTATATATAACCTTTTAGCAGCAGTTTTTTTTCTTTTATTATCAGGGGGTGAAGAAAGCCCGAAACATTAATACTTTAAAGTTAGCGGGAATGTGAATTTATCCAGCTTTGAATTAAATCCAACAAGCCCGTTTTTTTAGCAATAGTAAAAGCAAATATAAAGACAGCTATAATCAGTGAAAATGTAATTAAAATATCAATTAAATGCATCGATGTTTTTTTACCTAAAAAATCTTATTATAGCTTGACATAAATATCTCCTCCATCATACTCATAATTGTTAGTTTGCTGATATCCTGCAAACTAAGTCAGTATAAATTTACAATTTAAGGTCTAAATGAAAAAAAAGATTGGGCAAGTCTCACTCGTCTTAGCGTTTATAGCCGTTGTCTGGCTTGTGTTAGGTATGTTAAATATTGTTCCATTATGGATAGAGCTATCACAAGAGACAAGTGTGCGAGCGCATGCCTCTGTGGCGGTAATTTTTTTATTAATTGGCTCATGGGCATTTTGGAATAATGATTAATTTTTTAATGAAAGGATGTATTTATGATTAAAACTTCAGATATTTGTATTTTGGTTTCAGTGGCGGTTGCGTTTTTAACTACAGCTTTTTTATGGTTTCAGGGTGCTGATACGAAACAAGAGGCATTATTTACAGCCACGTGGATCCCGTCAATTTTAACTTTTGCTATTTACTTTAAACTAATTGCTAGGAAGGCATAATTATGGATGACCAATTGTTATTCTTTGTTGGTTTATTTTGTTTTGTTCTTGCGATCATAGGTGCTGTAATGACTGCACTTGAATTTAAGAATATTGAATTAAAAGAGAAAAAATAATATTCATTTATTAGAATAAAAAGTTTGTACTATCTTGCTTTTTATTCGGATTTAATTAATTGACATAGATTTTTTGTAAGCTTACCCATTTGTGATGTAGGGCTGGGTGATCTCCATTCTTCTGTTCCCGTCTGGGCTATAACTATGCCGTTTAAGTTAGGCCGGTCGTATAAACTTTTACTGTAGGTTCTGATTCTGTTGTTCTGACAATCCAATTCTTGATTGAATTTGATTGATCCCCCACCCCTAATTTCACCATCCCCATTAATGTATAGAGAAAATCTATAATAGCCGTCAACGATCATGTGATTTTCAAAATCATCCATAAACATTTTTTCGTCTTCAAAAACATCAATCCAGGCAAACGCAAAGGAGGGCAGTAGTAATAAAAGAAGAAACGTTCTCATGGATGCAAAATAGGCAAATAAAGTCGCATTATTTTGTTGAAGCTTGAATGGCTTGTTCAACATCTTCAATAATGTCGTCGATATGCTCAATACCCACTGAAATCCTTATCAAATCCTCACTAACACCCGCTAAAGCCTTTTGCTCCTCGGTTAATTGTCTATGTAACGTCGATGCAGGATGGCATGCTAGTGATTTTGCATCACCCATACTAAGGACCCTTAAGATCATTTGCAAGGCATCAATAAATTTAGCACCGGCTTCTCTGCCACCTTTGATGCCAAAACTAATAATACCGGATGCCAGGCCCTTAGTAATTTTCTTACAGACGTCATGGTATTTGTCTTCAGGTAGGGCGGCATAATTTACCCATTCCACGCGTTCATGATTTTTTAAATATTTGGCAAGGGCAAGTGCATTTTCGCAATGGCGCTGCATTCTCACTCCTAATGACTCGAGTCCTAACATGATGATGTAGGCGTTGTTGGGTGATAAACAGGCTCCCGTTTCTCGTAATGGAACCACGCGGCAACAGGCAATAAAGGCAGCAGGGCCAAATTTCTCAGTGTAGACGACACCATGGTAAGAGGGGTCTGGCTCATTGAGCATGGGGTATTTTTTAGGATCTTTCGTCCAATCAAACTTGCCCGAATCAACAATAATTCCGCCAATTGTTGCCCCATGGCCATCGATGTATTTTGTTAAGGAGTGAATCACAATATCCGCACCAAAATCAATGGGTCGACATAGATAGGGTGTCGCTACAGTATTATCGACGATCAGAGGTATGCCGTGTTTATGCGCAATGGCTCCAAACTTTTCTAGATCAATGATGTTTCCAAGCGGATTACCAATTGACTCACAATAGATCGCTTTCGTCTTTTCATCTATTGCATCCTCAATGCCCTTATAATCGGCACCGTCTACCATCTTTACTTTAATTCCCTGTTTAGGAAAGCTGTGGGTAAAACAATTATACGTGCCACCATATAACTGGTTGGTGCTGACAATATTGTCACCCGTCCTGGTAATGGTCTGAATCGCATAGGTGATGGCAGCCATGCCCGAGGCAAGCGATAAGGCAGCAATGCCACCTTCCATTTCCGCCACTCTTTTTTCTAAAACATCGTTAGTTGGGTTTCCTATTCTTGAGTAAATATTTCCTTCAACCTTAAGGTCAAATAAATCCGCTCCATGCTGCGTATCATCGATGGTAAAGCCGGAGGTCTGATAAATTGGCGTTGATGCTGCTTTCTGATCATTATTTTCTGATTTATAGCCATGATGCAGCGCTATGGACTCAAGCTTCATATGTGGATCCTTTTAATCATTTAAAATCAACTACACCGTCATTGATTCGTGTAAATTTAAAAATCAAATACTCTAGTATGTAATTCGCGTTATAAAATTTATAGGATCGATTCGGAAACTTATCCATGGAGCGCAATACGTAATTTGCTTCGATCGCTGGCTTCGATTTTTTCCCCACATATTTAGGCGTACATGTGGTCAAATTCTTTTTCTGCATGTATTGCAGGGTTCTGCATATACGCTCACTCACTATTTCGCATCGTGCAGTCCAGCTAAAATTTATGTAGCCCGTATGTGCAAAAAGGTTAGGGATGCCACTAAACATCATGCCCCGATACCAACTGGTATCATTAAGTCGTATTGTTTTATCATTGACAACAATGTCTATGCCTCCCAATATTTGTGCATTCAGGCCCGTGGCCATGATAGTAAGATCACACTCAATAACTTTGCCATTTTTAAGTTTAATACCATGAGGCTCCCAATTACTTACCTCTTGATGCTCTACCGTAACTTTGTTTGTTTTTAAGGAGATAAAATAATCATGGTCCAAGCTGCAAGCAGGCCGCTGGTTCCAAAAATCGTATGCAGGGACATTGGTGTCATCATAGTAGGGATACTTTGCTATTATTTTCTTTTTATATGACTTTTTAAAAAGTCTGCTATGAAAATAATCTATTAAGGTTTCAAACGTTTTATAAAGTCGCGTTGATTTTTCTTGGCCATCAACGTTAATAATCCAGGCCGGGCTACGTTGTATCAATGTCACCTTCTTGGCTTCTTTCACGACCGCAGGCGTCATCGTTACCGCAGTGCAACCACTTCCAATAATGGCGACATTTTTATCTTTGATTGCTGTATTTTGCCAATCTTGCGTATGGACAATTTCTCCTTGGTATTTGTCTTCATCTTTGAACTTTGGAAAATTAGGATATTTGTAATCACGCGATCCAGTACAGCAAATAACATATTGGCTGATAAAGTCTTGACGGTTAGTTTTTGTCGTCCATTGATCATTATTCCACGATAGTGATGTGACCTTTGTGTCAAATAATATGTTATCTCTAATATTAAACTTCACAGCAGTGTCATTTAAATATTTTTTAATGTCTTTACCCTGACCAATAATAGGGCCTTGCCACGGATTAAAAGTAAATCCATAGGTGTACATATCCGTATCGGAACGTACACCAGGGAATCTCATTTGATCCCAGGTGCCCCCTAGATCGTTTCTTGCTTCAATGATTTTATAGGTAAGATCAGGAATGTTTTTTTGGAGGTAATAGGCTGTTGTTAATCCAGCAATACCTGAACCAATTATGACTACATCTATTTTATTCATCCTAATTCATAGCTCACTTAAATAAAGATTATTAATGTAATTGTTTAAGGGGGTGGCAACCAAACTGATAATCAACAAATTAATTAAACTTATACATTTATAATATTGTTTCTTAAAGCACATTGTAGGACCAATGTTAGCACACAAAATTCAGATTAAAATTTACTCGATTAATAAAACTATAGAATAAAATCTTGATAGTATTATTTAAAAGACCAAATTAAATCTGCAAAGTTTCTAAATGCGCATTTGAATACGTTTGCAATTATTAATTTAATAAATGTATTAAAATTTTATAAAAAGTAATAGAGTTTTCACTTCAATGACTAATTTTTGATAGGAGCATCACAATGGAATCTGGTTTAGATCAACATGAGCAAGATATGCTGATACTACTTGAAAATCATGTGGAGGCAGAGATGCAGGGAAGTTTAGAATTAACTATGGAGACCATGATCTCAAATCCTCATCTGCTAAATGTTGCAAATATGATGGGAGGTGATGATTACGATGGTGTCAAAAAATTTTACAAAGATCACCTGGTGGGAAAATTTTTCCCCCCCGATGTTGAATTTAATAGAATCTCACTTACAGTTGGCAAGAATCAAATAGTCGAGGAGCTGGTCATTAATTTTACCCATACCCAAAAAGTGGAGTGGTTATTGCCAAATATTGAACCGACTGATCAAAAAATCAAAGTAGCTGTGGTTGTTATCGCTGGAATAAAAGATAAGAAAATCACACATGAACATATCTATTGGGATCAGGCCAGTGTTTTAGTTCAAGCAGGACTGTTAAATGCAGGAACATTGCCAGTTGTAGGATCGCAAAGTGCAGAGAAGTTGCTCAAAATAGCACAATCAAATACATAAAAAAATTACTCAAGTTGTTTTATCTTTAAATGCTTTAAGATAAATACATGTTTCATTGTCAAGCAAAATAGAGGATAAAGCGGGTTTTCTTTAATAATTTAAAAACAAAAAATGTTACAAATTTGTTACAAATAATAAAACATGTATACTTTAATCGTATGACTTTAATTTATTAGTAAAGTGAATATGTTTAAATTTTGGTTTTCTCTTTTTTTATTTTGTTTTTTATCTCAGTCCTATGCTGCAGATCCGATTGCAGGCGAGACAAGATATAAAAAAACGTGCGTTAACTGTCATGGACCTGCTGGTAAGGGTGCTGCAAGTTACCCAAAAATATCTGGTAATGACATTGCTTACACCACAGAGAAACTAGAAACTTATCGTGCTGGAAAGAAAATTGGGCCGAACTCTGGTCTGATGATCATGATGGCAAAATCACTTACTGATGAAGAAATTAGTAACCTCGCGGCGTACTTAAAAGACGCCAAATATAACGTTAACGATTAGTGGAGTAAAGAAATATGAAAATTTTAAGCAAGATAAAGCTGTTAGCTTTAGCTGCAGCCACCTCATCTGTTTTGATGCCAGTAACAATTCATGCTGAACATCATGCTTCTAACAAAGGCATGGATGTCCCTAGAATTGGTTCGATGGTAGTAATGTCAGGACTCGAAAATCCCTGGGACATGGCCTTCACAAAAGACGGCTCAATGTTTTACACGGAAAAATGTAAAGGCCTTTCAGTCAAAACATCTTCAGGCGCTATTAACCCTTTATACGGCATGAAAGACTCTAAGGGTTATCCTGCCGCAGGAAGTGACCTTTTCTGTTCAGGCCAGGCAGGTATGCTTGGTGTTACTCTTGACCCCGATTTTGACAACAATAGAACGTTATACCTCTATTCAACCTCAAATAAATATCATGGCTCAGGTTGTAAAACAAACTTTGAAAAATGTGACGGCAACATTGTTATGAAATTCAAAGTTAGCAAAGACCTGACTAAAGTCTCTGGTAGAACAGATATTGTGAAAGACATTCAATACAAACCCTTTGAATCAAACCAACCTTTCGGTGGACCGGGTGCGCATAACGGCGGCAGAATGGCTTTTGGCCCAGATGGTTATCTTTATGTAGGTACTGGTGATCGACATCGTGGAATCTGCCCGCAAGACAACTCTCTCCTTTGTGGTGTTGTTTTAAGAATTGACGGCAACGGTAAAGGCCATCCAGACAATAAGGTAAAAGGCGATAGCCGTATTTACACTTATGGTCATCGAAATGTTCAAGGTATTTCTTTCCGTCCAAGTGATGGTCAAGTATTTACTGCCGAGCATGGACCATGGCACAACGATGAAATCACTAAATTAGTAAGTGGTGGCAATGGTGGTTGGGACCCAGCTGAAAAAATTGCTGGCAGAGGTGCATGTCCGGATCAGTATTGTGGCTATGAGCCAAATCAAATGGAAGGTATGGTGCCAGCGGTACGGGCTGCATATACTCCGATGAGTGATACTCGCTTTAAAGACTTAATGCCACCTGCTTGGAATAACAACGGCTACTCTCAAGGTACTGGCTCAGCTGCGTTCTTAAAAGGCAGTAACTGGGGTATTTACGAAGGTCGTTTAGCTACTGGAATCATGGGTATTGGTTTTGGTGGAACGCCTGGTGGAATGAGAATCGACATTGTTGATCTTACCCAGGATGGAATGGCAGTAAAAAGCGTTATTCACATGCCAGTTGGTGTTTCTAAGAGATTTCGTGGCCTAGAAATGGGTCCTGATAATGCTCTTTACGCTGCAACTGACGAAGGTGAAATATACAAAATTTCAGCAATGAAATAATAGTTATTCTGATTTTTTGTAACTTGCAAACTAAAAACCCTCATCATCACGATGAGGGTTTTTTTTATAAAAATTATGTACGGTAGGCCAAACAAAACTTATACAAATCTATTGCAAGCAATTACATGCTAACGTAATAGCAAATAGAGTGACTTTGTAACTTAAATAAGGTTAGATGTATTTTGTTTAAGCTATTAATTTTAATAGCTTTTTATAATATTGTTGAATTTTAATGGTTCATATATAATAAATTTGACAGACCGGATATCTAACAGCAACCATTGTTAATCACGGTCAATAACAAAAAAGCAAACACGACCAAAAGTCCTACCTTGTTTTAAAAAAAATGATAATTACCCTTGTTCAATCATAATTAGGATTAGAACGTGGTATTGCTTGTTGCTCATGGCCACAAGTAATATTATTAATATTCTAGAATTGTTCATTGGCAATCATCTTTATTTAATAAAATAATTTAAGGAGACAATATGAGCGTCTTACAAACTTTTAAAAATCTAAAAGCTGAAGGAAAGAAAATAGTCGTAGTTACATCTCATGAGTATTGGAGTGCGAAGATTCTTAACGACACAAATATAAATGGAATTTTAATTGGTGATGATTTAAATATGGTTGTACATGGCCATGAAGACACTTTGAGTTGCGATGTGGAAACAATTGCAATGCACACCAGAGCCGTGAAGAAAGGAGCAAAAGATAAATTCCTAATCGCTGGTATGCCATTCATGGCAAATAGAAAGGGGTTAAAGGATTCATTGGATAACGTTGAAATCTTAATCAAGGCTGGGGCAAATGCTATTAAAATAGAAGGTGTTGATGGAAACGAAGAGCTTTATGCGCATCTTTCCCAATCCGGTATTCCAACAATTGGACATATTGGCCTGACACCATCTCACCATAATGCAATCGGTGGATTTAAAGCTCAAGGTAAAACAAAAGAAACTGCGCTTAAAATCGTTGAAGAAGCCAAGAAACTTGAGCAACTTGGGTGTATTGCCATCGTTTTGGAGGCTGTTCCGCAGCATGTAGGTGCAGCAGTCAGTAAAGCAGTTTCTATCCCAGTTGTGGGTGTTGGAGCAGGTCTTGATGTGGATGGGCAAGCATTGGTTCTCCCAGATATGCTAGGTTTTTCTACAGACTTTAAACCTAAGTTTGTCAGAACATACATGAATGGAGCCGATCTTATTAAAGATGCCGTTAATCAGTTCGCAGCCGATGTACATGCAAAAGCATTTCCAGGAGCGGCAGAAACATACGCGCCGGGTAAGGATCAACTGAAATAAGTATATTGTACTTTGTATAAGTGATTACAGAGGGTTATAAGGAATGATAATAAATGTCACACAGTTTAATTTGTAGTCCTCTGATATCACGATTATTTTGAAAAAAGATACAGCAAGAAAGATATATTTGAAAAAGCGGCAAGAACTGCCTTCTGCTAAATTTGTTGAAGAAGTAGGGCGGCTAATGCAAAACACTATTGACCTTATTGAAAAATATCAGCCTCAATGTGTCCATTGCTTCTTACCGATTCATTCAAAAGCTGAAATAGATACCTCACCAATTATTCAGTATTGCTGGAAACATAACATAAACGTTATAGTGCCTGTTAGTAACTTCGAGGATGGGACGCTAAAGAATGCAGAATTTCGCCCTGAGACCAAAACAAAACAAACAAAAAATAATATTACCGAACCCATTAATCCGATTTGGAGAGATAACCATAGTATTAATTTAGTCATCACACCTCTTTTAGCTTTTGACCTTAGAGGTTATCGAGTAGGTTATGGCAAAGGATTTTATGATCGTTTTTTTGCTTCTCTAGGCAAGAATGTGGGAAGAATTGGAATTAGCCT
>Ga0255776_10001049_pt1 | contig 31648 bp, 34 predicted proteins | sample 071ome_19_FD_179974 | JGI IMG/M metagenome (GOLD analysis project Ga0255776, IMG submission 179974) | Coastal salt marsh microbial communities from the Groves Creek Marsh, Skidaway Island, Georgia - 071413AT metaG (version 2) | ecosystem: Environmental > Aquatic > Marine > Intertidal zone >... | reverse complement strand
TGGAAGCACGCCTTTCCCGTCTGGAACAATCAAAGCACACTGAGGACTAAGCGTGGCTAACCTCTGGCGACTCTGGAAAATTCTGTTTATTTTCACCCGCTATCGACTGGATGCGCTGGTCCCGACAGAACAACTCCCTCTCAAAATCAGAGTACTGTTGTGGTTGGCTCCCTGGCGTCTGAGCCCGGTGCCGAGCAAGCTTAGCCGTGGCGCGCGATTGCGTCTGGCACTGGAAGCCTTGGGCCCGATTTTTGTGAAGTTCGGGCAGATTCTCTCCACCCGCCCGGATCTGATCCCCGACGACATCGTCAGTGAACTGAGAAACCTGCAAGACAATGTCGCCCCGTTTCCAACGGCTCAGGCTATCGCGCTGATCGAAGAGCAGCTCGGGCAGCGCATTGAGGACATGTTTACTGAGTTTTCAGATAAGCCGTTGGCGGCCGCCTCTATTGCTCAGGTTTATACCGCACGCTTGCTGAGCGATGACAGTACTGCGCCCGGTAAAGAAGTCGTGGTCAAAGTCGTTCGCCCCGGCATTGAAGACACCATTGAGCGTGACCTGCAATTACTCGAGTTTATGGCCGCTTTGCTGGTCAAGTACTCGGCGGAGGGGCGCCGCTTAAAGCCGGTTGAGGTGGTCGAAGACTATCGCCACACCATTTATGGCGAGCTTAATCTGCAGGTAGAAGCCTCTAATGCTACGCAGCTGCGCCGTAACTTCCTCGACAGCGAATCACTCTACATGCCAGAGGTGTATTGGGACTACACCCGCACTAAGGTCATGGTCAGTGAGCGCATTTACGGGATTCCCGTCGCCAATGTCGATGAGCTGAACGCGCAGAACACCAACATGAAATTACTGGCGGAACGTGGCGTTGAGATCTTCTTTACCCAAGTTTTCCGCGACAGTTTTTTCCATGCTGACATGCATCCGGGCAACATTTTTGTGTCACGTGAGCACCCTGACCGTCCGCAATACATTGCCATCGACTGCGGCATTGTCGGCAGCCTGACGGATGAAGATCTGCACTACATGGCCATGAACCTGCTGGCCTTCTTTAATCAGGACTACCATCAAGTCGCGCAGCTTCACGTGGACTCTGGCTGGGTTCCGCCATCGACCAAAGTGCATGAGTTCGCGGCCTCGATTCGTAGCGTCTGCGAGCCAATTTTTGAAAAACCCCTCTCCGAAATTTCGTTCGGTCAGGTACTGATACAGCTCTTTGCCACTGCCCGCCGCTTCAATATGGAAGTGCAGCCACAGTTAGTACTGTTGCAAAAAACCTTGCTCAATATTGAGGGGCTTGGTCGTCAGCTCTACCCCGAGCTGGACTTGTGGACCACCGCCAAGCCTTATCTGGAAAAATGGATGCGTGAACGCTTTGGGCCGAAAGCCGCATTGCGAGAATTTAAGCGTCAGTTGCCAAGCTGGGTAGAAAAAGCACCGCAGATACCGGGGTTGATGCATGGGGCGTTAACGCGCCTGAATCACCTGGACGAAAACCAAACTCTCATTCAGGAACAGCTTACGGCACTCAATACGGCGTTGGCTGAACAGCGTGCTCAGAAACGTCATCAGACGTTGGGCGTGGTGACGATGGTCTCTGGGGCCGCGTTATGGTGGCAAAGCTTTGCGTTGGGCATACCTGAATTTGCCGGGCTCGGCGTCGCCGCCACCGGCCTGCTCTGGTTGCTGGTGAAAGGCTAACCAGTACGCTATTCTCCGCCCATGACTAAGGTGAACACTATGACTTGGCTAGACGCCGTAAAATGGGACGCCGATGGCTTAGTCCCCGCCATTGCTCAAGACCACAAAACCGGCCGCATTCTGATGATGGCTTGGATGAACCGCGAAGCACTGGAATTAACCGCTCAAGAGCAGCGTGCCATTTACTACTCGCGCTCACGCCAGAAGCTGTGGCGTAAAGGGGAAGAATCCGGCCACGTACAAACGCTGCATGAGCTACGCCTGGATTGCGACAGCGATGTTGTGGTCATGCAGGTCGAACAAAAAGGCGGCATCGCCTGCCATACGGGCCGTGAGAGCTGCTTCTACAAAGTCTTTGAAAACGGTCAGTGGGTCGACGTCGACCCCGTCATAAAAGACCCAAGTGACATATACTGAGACAGTAATGAGCGATATTCTGAAAGAACTCGGTGATATTCTGGAAGCACGTAAAAACGCCGCTCCTGATTCATCGTACGTGGCCAGCCTGCACCACAAAGGATTAAACAAGATCCTGGAGAAGGTCGGCGAAGAAGCCACCGAGACCATTCTGGCGGCCAAAGACGCGCAAATCAGTGGCGACAACAAAGACGTCATCTATGAAACGGCAGACCTTTGGTTTCACAGCTTAGTGGCCTTAAGTGCCCTCGGTGAGCGCCCGGAAGTCGTCGTCAATGAACTGGCGCGCCGCTTTAATATGTCGGGGTTGGAAGAGAAAGCCTCACGAACAAAAAAATAACGGAGAACACACATGCTCGGTGGTATCAGTGTCTGGCAACTCCTGATCGTTCTGGCGATCGTCATCATGATTTTTGGCACCAAAAAACTGCGCAACATGGGCGGTGATCTCGGCGGTGCCGTCCGTGGCTTTAAGAATGCCATGAATGAAAAGCCGGATGAACAGGCGGAAAAGAACGCCGACGATAGCAAGCCTGAAGCATTGACCAACCAGTCAGCCGAGCAGGATGCTGAGTTCACCAAGAGCAAGGATCAGGATAAAGCCTGATGTTTGATGTCGGCTTTATGGAGCTGATGGTGGTCGGCGTGTTGGGGCTATTAGTCCTCGGCCCCGAGCGTCTACCCAAAGCGGCGCGAACGCTGGGATTAATTGTCGGCCGGGTTCGTCGCACCGTCAGTGGATTTCAGGAGGACCTGGAGCGTCAGGCTCGCACGGAAGAACTGAAAGCGAAGCTCAAAGACCCTGCCGCGACGTTTCTTAATGACGACATCCTGAACCCTGCCTCGCTGCGCGATCAGTATCGTTCAACCAATGAAAGTTCAACCAATGAAAGTTCAGCCGATGGCAGTCAGCCCGGCTCTAGCCCCGGCCCTGCGGCTGCGACAGAAAAAGACAAACCGGAATGACCGATCACGAACAACCCCTCGTCGCGCATTTAGTCGAGCTGCGCAACCGATTGTTACGGGCCGTGCTGGTCGTGCTCGCGTTTTTTCTTGGTCTGTTTTACTTTGCCAATGATCTGTATTTAATTCTGGTTGAGCCTCTGTCGATTCTGATGCCCAGTGATGGACAGATGATTGCCACTGGGGTCGCCTCTCCGTTTTTAGTCCCGTTTAAACTGACCTTTGTACTGGCGATTTTTCTGGCAGTGCCTTTTATTTTGCATCAGATCTGGGCGTTTATTTCTCCGGGGCTGTATCAGAATGAGAAAAAATTCGCGATTCCGCTGCTGCTATCGAGCATCCTGTTGTTTTATGCAGGCATCGCCTTCGCCTATTTTGTCGTCTTACCCTTAGTCTTTGGTTTCTTTACCGGCATCGGTCCTGCGGGTATTTCTTTCATGCCCGACATGGGCAACATTCTCGATTTTATTCTTAAAATATTTTTCGCGTTCGGCATCGCCTTCGAGATACCCGTAGCAATTTTCCTGATGGTGCTTAGTGGCATGACCACTACCGCCTCTCTGAGCGGAAAGCGCCCGTATATCTTTCTCGGTTGCTTCGTGGTCGGCATGTTAATCACGCCCCCCGATGTCATTTCTCAGACGGTGCTGGCGTTGCCCATGTACCTGCTGTTTGAAGGCGGTCTGCTGGCATCACGACTGATTCGCCCCCGCCCAGAGAGTGAGAGCGACTCTCCGATTTCTTAAGGACGTGGCAACGCCCGTCCTCTCGTATGGTGCTCGTCCATGCTCTAGGTACTCGCCCCGGTTCCATGCTCTGGATCCATGTCCAGATTCATGCATCAGAACAGCTCCCTAAACTGACGCGCGGAGACACTGTCAGCTAATGCAGTTATTCCTTATAGTACGACCACAGGCGATCGCCTGAGTGATACTTTTCAAGGAAGTTAAAATGAAAACACTTTGCAAAACTCTGATTCCCACCCTCGTGTTACTGTCTGCCCCAGCGTTTGCTAACGATGTAACCACCACCGACTCTGCACGTGATGTGAAATTCGAGATAGGTCTGGGATTGATGTTTGGTGGCGATGAACTCAATCGTCTCGAGTTTGACGATGGCACCAGCAACACCGTCAAAGCAGGTTCAGGCATCACTATTTATGGTGGCTTATTAATTCCTGTGAAAGACCAGTGGTCCGCCCAGGTTCGACTCGGTTGGTTTAATGATTCTGCTGTTGGTGAGACCTATGGTGGAGACACCATCGAAGTATATTTTCAGCGTCTGCCGCTGGAAGGTTTAGCACGTTACGACCATGGCAAACATGGATTCGGTCTGGGCCTGACCAAGCATCTGTCACCAGAGCGCGGCTTGGAAATTAATAGCGACTCCGCCGAAATCGACATCGAATCAGGTTTGGGCCTGATTGCCGAATACCAGTATAAGTTTGGTACCAGTGGTTACTTTGGTGTGAAAGCGCAGAAAATGACCTACACCCAGGATGGCACCGACATTAACGGTGACGGCATCGGCATGACCTTTGGCGGCCTGTTCTGATCAGCCGATCAACAGCCCCAACGCTGCGACGACTGGCGTTGCCAGCGTCGCTACCACATTGAGCGCCAGAGCATCCGGGCGCTCTGCCAGATGCTCTCCCAGTTCATGCATGGATGTGACCGTTCTTAAAGTCAATGTCCACGGCAGCAACGCCAGCAATGTCCATTGCGACCAGACGCCAGTCATCACAGCCAGCACAATCACCCCCGCAGCCAGAAACATCATCGTGCTGTAAGCGCGTATCGCGGCACTGACCCCGTAATGAATCAGCATATGGCGCCGACCATGGGCCGCATCTGCCTCACGATCCGGAAACTGATTGGCCAGCAATAGATTATTCACCAAAAAGAACACCAGGACCGCTGCGAACGCCAACGATGGCCAGTTTGGTTCGGCCTGCAATAAACCCATGCCGGTCATTAGCAACAAGCCAAATCCGGTGCCGGGAGCAATCAGACACAACCATGGAAACCGATTAATTACCCGGCTGTAGGCAACAATCAGAAGTACGCCGGCACCACCCAACCACCACAGCAGCGGAACTTGTTGAGCCAGAAACGCACCGATGCTTATCACCAAAACGAGTGCGATCACGGCAAACCTAAGCACCCAAGGGGCTGCCTCAGACCGTGCTGGCAAGGCCCCACTCCCGCCACTAAAAGGAGTGCGTTGCGTGGCCAGATCTAGCCCTGAGGTGAAATCCTGATATTCGTTGAGCATGTTGACGCTGATGTGGGCTAACAGGGCGCCCAGCGCACCGAGCACGACATCCGCCGAACACATCAACGAGCCACTGGTTGCTAACGCCAGAAACACACAGACCAGAGGTAAGAGAAGAAAAGGCGGACGGGCCGTCTTAACGATGGTCATCCACATAGTCACTCCTGTGCTTATCGAGGGGGTGGTAAATCTGAAATCAGGCTGCTTTCGGTCAGCGCAGGGCTATCGATAATGACGTCTTCGCGGCAGTCCCAGCCGCTGTTTATACGCCGGTCGATCAGGATTTGAGCTTTCTCCTGACAGAAGCCCTCGCTGCGATCCGCACGCCATAAGCGGCGGCGTTCACCTGGTGTTTTCAGGTACACCTCACACGGCAGGCTCCAGCCCTGCGGATAATTGATTTCAATGTCATGGCGAATATTGCCACTTTCGCACACCGTGCGCTCGTCCGGTCCGGCCATGACAGAAACAGAAGCGGCCCCGGCCACAAGAACGAACCACCACGGACGTAAGCGCATTGCCGCCTTTAAGGGCAGAAAACGATTGAACCCGGCCTTGGCGGAGTATCGTGAGAGGGGGCGTTTTTTTATCATTGTCATCCCTTTATAAATCCTGGGCTCAGCAATTATTCAGCCAGCAACCATTCTGTTAGCCTATGTCTGGCCACCGCGTCCTGTCTTTGAATCTGCAAAGAAGCTCTAAGTTAGCGTGCTAATCGTGTGCACTCGCATACTTATCGCTCGGGCGTTCCCGCGAATACCCGGTTCAGCAACGCCGCCAAACGATCCGACGCCAGTGCCATTCGCTGACGCAGCCAACGCTGGTCATCCAGCAGGTCTGCCTCATCGATACGTTTTGACTTATTCGCCCGGTAAGACTGGTAAATACTGCGGGTTTTCTCCAGCGACTCGTTGGACCAGATCAAAAAGTCGTCGCTTTGCCCTGACACGTCCAGCGCGGTCATTCGCTTAACACTGTCAGCAGCTTGATCCAGCAGCTGTCTATCCCGTCGTAAATTTCCAGTCAGGCCAGGTACGTAACGGTCCCACAATACATGGAGGTTGGATTTTTCGCCATCGACAATCACAGGCGCGCGATTGCCACCGCGATCATCGGCGTAGCTGACATGCACGGGCTGATGCAGATCCGCGACCAAATGCCCGACAAAGGCCAGCGCCTGCCAGTCGGGTTGCGTGGTTAACTGATCGGTCATTTCTGTCAATGCGCTGAGAATACAACCACGACGATGGCAATGCTCAGGCTCGACCGACGTTGCCCGACGTGGAACGTTCACATAGTGCCAACGCTTGGTGTGCTTGTACGCTTTCTGGTCACGCACCTGATCCGGCCAGGCGCACAACTGTGCAAACAGACGCTTCGGCGACTGCTTTACTAATGCCTTTACTGTGCTGCGAGCCGCCGGCTCCAATTGCTGAAACGCGCGCTCACAAATCGCTTCGTGCGCCGCTTTGCTGAATGCCTGTGCCTGCCCAAAGGGCAATAAACACAACACAAGCCAGATCCATCCCTTAGACATACGGGGTTCCATGCTTTGATCACATCATTAACGAGAGGGCATCATGCCACATTGTCCTAATAGCTGCTGCCAGGCACCGACGTGCGCCATATGCGCTTGCTGCATTGCCTGTCGTTCTACCGAAAGCTGCTGACGCAGTGTTCGCCAGGCGTGCTCTGCTGCACCCGAGTCTGGCCTTTCAACGCCGGGGCGCTCTGCCTGCACAAGGGCAAGCAACTCCGAGACAGACTCCAAGCGCTGTTCCAGCGCATCGGCAAACCGCTCGCTACGACTCAGATACGGCTGCACCTGTCCCGCATAAAATTTATGAAAAACGGTCTGTACGATCTCCGCTTGTGGGGTTTTGTTCCCCTGCGGGCACAATTTTCGATCGCCAAGGCGCTGATGCAGCTGTTCGGTGGCCATCAAACTCATCCGCCGCAACGCGTCATTAGTAGCTCGCCAACCACCAATCGCCTCACTGGCCAGCCATTGCTGCTGATGAAACTCCATCTCCGCAGAATCATAATCGAGATGCCCTTTTGCCCAGCGCTGCCCCTGAGCGATGAGATAATCAAACGCCTGCAGCGTCGCCAATTGAGCATCGCTTGCACCCGGATCTACTTCAGACTGCGATACCGAATGCGGTAATAAAGGCGCACCAAGGCTGAGTAGTGCTTGCCACTCATGGGAGGTAAACCAGCCATTCCACCAGTACTGCATACGCGCGTCTTGTTTCGCGGTCATCATGCGGGTCAGACGTTGCGCCAGTGTTGGATCTGTTTCCTGTAAACCAGCAATACACTCAGGGGCCGCCAGTAGGATATCGCGTTGCAAGTGAAGGCGCCGACTCGGCGGTGCCAGTTTACCCAGTGAGCTGTTTCGTTCTCCCAGCGTGCGTCCAAGTTCACAGGAAGATAGCGAGAGAAACTCCAACAAATCGATGCTTTGCTCAGGTTCGGAGACGGCAAAAGCTTTGCGTGAGGGTAAGGCGGTCAGCACATCAACTTCGGAGGTGCTGCTATTGGCCCCGTCGATCGGCGCTTGTGCAGGCTTTGAAACGCGCTCAACCTGTAATGCACGCGCCAGCCGATCCAGGTAGTCGTCCAGCATCGCTTGCGGAGCGTCAGAACACCCAACCAGTCCGACCCAGATCATCGATACCCAAGCTAAACGCATTCAGTGCTCCTTGATTTAGTATGAGTCACAAAGAAACGACCTGCTATTTTCCGACCTGAAGCGATGGTCGGAGTTCAGCAACCGAGCCAGGTCGGCCGGGGGATAAACTGCTCTTGCAGCGCCTGAACAGCATCCCGGTGTGCTTCGGTCAGGTAGGCCCGTTCCAGACTGAACACCTGATAGATCCCGCCCTGTAGCATTTCCTGAGTGACGGTATCTTCCCCGGTCTTGAGTAAGTGGCAATTCAGAAACGAGAACCACGACGTCACCACAATCCAGGTATTCAGCGCCAGATCTTCGCAATCCCGATCGCTGGCCGACAAAATACCTGCCGCCGTCAATGCCTGATAGATAGACGCGATCTGCTTCAGGCAATGCCGGAAAAACGCCTGATAGCGCCCCTGTAATGCCGGGTCCTCACCAAGCAGATGCTCCATATCCCGATGCATAAATCGATATTCCCAAAGTTCGCGGAAGACGTCTGTTAAATAACGTAGCTTGTCATTGCTATCGACCATACGACCGTCCGGCAACGCCAGAATATCGAGAATACGGCGCTCATAGCGCTCGAAAAGTTCAAAGATGATCGCCCGCTTATTGCGGAAGTGGTAATACAGGTTGCCCGGTGATATCTCGAGATGGGCGGCAATGTGATTCGTGGTCACGCGTCGCTCCCCCTGTTCGTTGAATAACGTCAGGCTGGCGCTAATAATGCGTTCACGAGTGCTCATCAATGATACTCCGGGAATAATCAGGCCAGTCAGGGGCACAGATCCGGCCTTTGCAATCAACTTACTGCCCCTGGGTTGACGTTTTAGAGTAATAACTCTAATAATGCAAATACGCCCAACATCCAGGAGCCTCCGATGAGCGCCAGCCTTGCCAGTATGATCGTCCCCGATCAGGAAATGGACCGCCTGAATCAGGTGTTTGATGCCCAACGCTTCGCCTATCAGGCAGCCCCTATGCCAAGTGCCGCTGAACGGATAAGCCACCTGCGGGCCTTAAAAAGTGCCATCATTCAACATCAGGACGCACTGGCCCAAGCCATCAGCGAGGACTTCAGCAATCGCTCCCACGACGAGACGCGCATTGCCGAAATTATGACCGCGGTGCAATCCATCGGCTACATGATCAAGAACATCCGCCGCTGGATGCGCCCTTCACGTCGTCACGTGAACTGGTTATTTGCACCGGCAACCAATCAGGTGGTGTATCAGCCACTGGGCGTGATCGGCATCATGGTGCCATGGAACTACCCCCTACAGTTGGCGGTGGTTCCACTGGCAACAGCACTGGCCGCTGGCAATCGCGCCATGATCAAAATGTCGGAGTTTACTCCGGCCACTAACCGCGCGTTAAAAGCGTTATTGGCTGAGATCTTTCCAGAAGATCAGGTCGCCATCATTGAAGGCGAGGCAGAATTGTCAGCCGCCTTTTCAGCCAAGCCCTGGAATCACCTGCTGTTCACCGGCTCGACGGCTGTCGGTAAACACGTAATGGCCGCCGCCGCGAAAAATCTGACCCCGGTCACGCTGGAGCTCGGCGGAAAATCCCCGGCCATGGTGGCCCCAGACGCGAATCTGGCGCACGCCGCGGAACGGATTTGTTTCGGTAAAGCATTGAATGCCGGCCAAACCTGCATCGCACCAGACTATGTATTGATTCAGGAAGGGCGTGAAAAGGAATTTATTGCGCGTCTGAATCAGGCGTTCAGCGAGATGTACCCGTCACTGCGTGATAACCCCGATTACACTGCGGTGATTAACGACCGTCAGTATCAACGCCTGGTTAGCTGGCTGGAAGACGCCGACAGCAAAGGCGCCCGCATCACGCCGCTGAACCCAGCCGACGAGCATTTTGCCGGTACCCGTAAGTTACCACTGCACATCGTTGAGGGGGCGACCGACGAGATGACGCTGCTGCAGGAAGAGATCTTCGGCCCGATTCTGCCCATCGTCACCTACAAGACCTGGGACGATGCACTGGCCTATGTTGCTCAACGAGAGCGTCCACTGGCGTTGTACCTGTTCAGTTACAACCGCGCACTGGAACAACAAGTACTCGATTGCACCCACGCTGGCGGTGTCGCCGTGAATGACACACTCATGCACATCGCTCAGGATGACATGCCGTTCGGTGGCATCGGTCCGTCTGGCATGGGGCATTATCACGGTAAGGAAGGGTTTATTACGCTATCAAAGGCGAAGCCCGTGCATCGTAAGGGCCGCATCAACAGTGGCAAGGCGATTTACCCGCCCTACAACAGCAAACGTCACTCGCTGATTTATCGGCTTTTTATTCGGTAAAGAGAACCTTAAACAGACTAACGACGATAACCAAACCAGTTAGCCTTCCGAATTACATTTGCCGGGCGACGAATGTCTTTGCCGAGCCCGGCTGATCGTCCCAATGACCGAACATCCCGCTAACACAAAGGGAACCATCGACTGCTTGATGTTCATGACAAGCAAGCACTCTTATGTGTTAGCCCTGAGGCCTGATTGCTTAGATGCACCGCATCCGAAGACTGCGCAGCCTCTCTCACTTGAACCCCAACCATGACAAAGTGTCTATACTGACTGTCACGCTTTTCACTCTGGTTGTTTGCTGTGCGTCGCCTGTCTCGTTGTCGTGTTTTTCTGAATACCTGTCTGGTCACTCTTTATCTTGCGCCCGTGCTCGTCGATGCCGACTTAGCCACCGATGCAGCCACCGATGTCGCCGCCCCTAATGGAGCAGTCTCTGATGTGCCAGTCCAGATTGAGGCAGCCACGAACCAACCGACAACAGAATCTCCAACCGAATCGTTAACAGAGTCGCCTGAGCAACTAGCGAATGAACAACGACCTGAGGCGTTATCGGCGCTGTCTGCCACCGTCACCCCCGGCCAATTCAGTACTTTGTCGTGGAGTCCCGGGCAGTCTTTTCCTAGCATTGATACGCCCGTTCCAGTGTTGGTCGCACACGGTGCGCGCCCCGGGCCAGCGGTATGTCTTACGGCGGCCATTCATGGCGATGAGTTGAATGGTATTGAGATGGTGCGCCGCCTGATGTTTCAACTGGAGCCAGACAACATGCAGGGCACCGTGATTGGTATTCCCATCGTCAATCTCGATGGCTTTCGTCGCAGCAGCCGGTATTTATCCGACCGCCGGGATCTCAACCGACATTTCCCCGGCAGCGAAACCGGCAGCGCCGCCAGTCGCATTGCTTATTCGTTATTTCACGAGGTCATCTCACCGCATTGCGATTACCTCGTCGATCTTCACACTGGCTCTCTGAAACGTACTAACTTACCGCAAATTCGCGGTGACCTGACCAATGAATCGGTGTTTGCCTTCAGTCGTTTCTTTGGTGGGATTACGGTCCTCCACGGGGCAGGCTCGCAGGGCACCCTGCGTCGCGCCGCGGTGGATCATGGCATCCCGACGGTCACCCTAGAGGCCGGCGGGCCCAACGCACTGGAAGAGAGTGCCGTAGATGGCGGCGTGAAAGCGCTGGAAACAGTACTGCAAAATCTGGAGATTCAGCCGACGTTGCGATTCTGGGGGGCACCGCAGCCTGTGTTTTATCATTCAGAGTGGGTACGCGCGGATCAGGGCGGCATCCTGATGTCGCAAGTGAGCCTCGGAGAGCGCGTGAAACGCGGCGCGCTGCTAGGTCGGGTAATTGATCCAGTGTCGAACACCGGCAGTGACATTCTTGCGCCGTTCGATGGCCGGGTACTGGGCATGGCGGTAAACCAGGTCGTGCAGACCGGCTTTGCTGCCTATCATCTGGGGGTCGCGAAAAACGCCGAGGCGGTAAAAGAAGAAGCCGTCAAAGAGGAAGCCCTCGATCATCAGCCCGCAGCCTCCGAGCGGCCAACGCAGGACGACAGCGAAGTCATGGAAGGCGAAGAGAGCGATGACGTCACGTTAATTAAGGACAATCCCCCGCCTGTCGGCTGAGGGCATTTGCCCGTACTGCAGCCATCCATTACTATGCGCGGCAGCAATTTCCAGAAGGCGACGCCGATGAATACTGTTGTTTACCCGGGTACGTTTGACCCTATCACCAACGGCCACACTGATCTGGTCGAGCGTGCAGCACGCATGTTTGATCACATCATCCTTGCGGTGGCCGAGAGCCCGAAGAAAAAGCCTCTGATGGATCTGGAGACCCGGGTAGATCTGGCGCAAGACGTTCTTAGCCACTTACACAACGTTGAAGTGGTGGGTTTCAGCAACCTGCTTGCCGATTTCGTCAAAGAAAAGCGTGCCAACATCATTTTGCGTGGTTTGCGCGCGGTTTCGGACTTCGAATACGAGTTCCAGCTGGCCAACATGAATCGCGTATTGGCGCCGAACGTCGAGAGCCTGTTTCTGACGCCTGCCGAGCAGTACTCGTACGTGTCATCGACCATTGTCCGCGAGGTGTCATCTCTGGGAGGTGATATCAGTACATTGGTTAATCCAAAAGTCGCTGTGGCCCTGAAAAAATTTCAGGCTCAGGCATAATAGTAATCTGAATTTTTGCCCCTGACGGAGGTTATGTCATGGCGTTGATCATCACCGATGAATGCATCAACTGTGATGTATGCGAACCAGAATGTCCCAACGAAGCCATTTCGGCGGGTGAAGAAATTTATGAAATTGAGCCATCCAAGTGCACCGAATGTGTTGGTCACTACGATGAGCCTCAGTGTCAGTTAGTGTGCCCGGTTGATTGCATCCCGCAGGATGACAACAACATGGAAACGCAGGAAGAGCTCGAAGCTAAATACGAGCGTCTGACGGGCAAGAAAATCGCCTGATCTGCGTCTCTGGGTTGCAACCCAGAGTCACCATGACACACTAAAGCCTCCCGTCACCGGAGGCTTTTTTTATGCGCCACTTCTGGCTCACCAGCGCACTCGCCACTCTGTTCCTCTTGTCTGGCTGCGAGCAGACCACGCAAGACGTTTCATTGTCAGCAGCATCGACTAACAGCGCCCCTGCGCCTCAGCCCCCCCCATCCAATGCAACAGTTGGAAAAGCTGCCATCGCCAGCGCACACCCTCTGGCGACCGAAGCAGGCCTAACCATCTTGCAGCAGGGAGGGAACGCCTTCGATGCTGCTATTGCCGTGGCGGCCAGTCTGGGCGTCGTCGAGCCCTACAGTGCTGGCATTGGTGGCGGCGGCTTCTGGCTTCTTTACCGTGCGCAAGACGCCAGCTATCACTTTATCGATGCCCGCGAAACCGCACCGCAAGCGTTTCATCGGGATTATTACCTGGATGCTGAGGGCAACGTAGATCGCGATAAAGCCGTCAACGGCGCTACCGCAGGAGGCATTCCCGGACAGCCAGCGGCGTTTGCTCATCTGGCAGAAAATTACGGTAAGTTACCACTCACTCAAACGCTCAGTGCCGCGATTACTCAGGCGAGGGAGGGCTTTCCGGTAGATCCGCATTACCAGAAACTGATGGGTTTCCGACTTGATGCCGTCCAGCGCTATCCCGAGAGCGCTCGTATTTTTCTGGACGATTCCCGTATCCCAGACGAAGGCTTTGTCTTAAAACAGCCGGAACTGGCAGCCACGCTGGAGCGACTCGCAAGTGAAGGTTTTGACGGTTTTTACCGAGGCCCACTCGCCAACACCATGGTGACAGAGGTCAACGCCGAGGGAGGCAGCTGGACGTTGGATGATCTTGCTGGCTACACCGTCAAAGAGCGAGCACCGATTCGAGTCACGGTTGGCAACACCGAGTTTATCAGCGCCCCCCCGCCTTCCTCTGGAGGCATTGCCATTGCTCAGATGCTGAAAATGCTGGAGCACTTCAATTGGACGGACCTCAACGAAGCCGACCAGATCCACCTGCTAACCGAAGTAATGCGTCGTGCGTATCGCGATCGTGCGGAATATCTTGGCGACCCTGATTTTATCGACGTACCAGTAGCAGAGCTTATCAGCGACGAACGCAACACCGCCTGGGCCAAGAGCATCGACATGAACAAAGCAACGCCAAGCTTGACTCTGACAGGACCGAAAAACATCGAAGAAGGCTTTCATACCACGCATTTATCCATCGTCGATGCGGAGGGCAACCGGGTCTCTGCAACGCTGAGTATCAACCTACCCTTCGGCTCGGCGTATACCATCCCCGGCACCGGCATCCTGTTAAATAACGAAATGGACGATTTCTCTGCGAAACCGGGGGAGCCGAATGCGTACGGACTGGTCGGCAACGAGGCCAATGCCATTGCGCCAGGTAAGCGCCCACTGTCATCGATGAGTCCGTCAATGCTGGAATCCGAGGATAACATTGCCATTCTCGGCACCCCCGGTGGCAGTCGCATTATCAGCATGGTGTTTCTCGGCACGCTGGAATACCTGCAAGACAAACCGGTGCAGGACTGGGTCTCGCGCCCGCGCATTCACCATCAATATTTGCCAGACGTGATTCAGCACGAACCCGGCGTCATCGCGCCCGATGTCATGGCAACACTGGCTGAGCGTGGCCATCGCTTCAAAGATGTCGGCCGACAGTATGGCAACATGCAGGCCATTCTGATTGATAAGCAGACCGGCAAGATCAGTGCCGCAGCCGACCCGCGCGGTATCGGTTCGGCGAACGTCATGAGTCAGCCCTGATGTTTGAAGCCCAGAGTATCGCTTTCATCCTGAAGAAGCTGCTTGGCCTGACGCTGTCCCCCATTCCGCTGACGCTGCTCTGCATTCTGTTAGCACTTTGGTGGTTACCTAAAGCACGGGTGAAGTCCGCGCTGGCCATGGTGATGGCATTTTGCATTCTGGGCCTCAGCGCCTGGAACCCCATCGCAGACCACCTCATCCGCCATCATGAACAGGGGCTGGCAGTCTTTGATCTGTCGCAGCCCGTGGATGCCGTGGTGGTACTGGGTGGCCCGAATAAAAGCACGCCGGATGACAGTTCCGCTCTTATGGCTCTGGGGGGTTCCCCGGTGTACCGCTTAATGGAAGGAGTGCGTATCCTGCGCGCTAACCCGCACGCTCAGCTGATCGTGACGGGTTACAGTGGCTTATCCGCAACGCGCCCACATGCAGAATTGTTACAAGCAGCCGCCATTGAGCAAGGCATTGCCCCAGAGCGCATTACGGCCTTTCCAGAAGCTCGCGATACGGAACATGAAGCACAACTTACGGCGTCGCTGCTTCGAGGAAAGCGATTTGCGCTGGTCACCGAGGCCGCCCACCTGAAACGGGCCATGATCTTCTTCAAACAAGAACAGCTGAACCCTATCCCTGCACCCGCTGTGTTTATTGGTGCGCGATACACGGATTGGCGCCTTGATGCACGCGGAGTCAGTAAAACAGAGCGTGCGGTATACGAAACGCTCGGACGCGCATGGCAAGCGGTTAAACACGCGATCACGCACGTTTTATCTGGCAGCAATGCGGAAACAGAGTAAACAACGAATCAGGCAACGTGGCCGGCGGCTGTCTCAAGGTAGGTTTGCTGAATCAGCCAGGCGTCGTTGCTGGCTCGATGGCGGGCAATGGCTGCATTCTCTGTGACCCGTATTTTGGTGTCATCCCAAAGCAGAATCTGTGGTTCAGTCATGATCATTTCGATCGGGCTGAGCTGAAACGCCATCTCCATGCCGGCGGCATGAAATAAACGAATCAACCAGGGTTTATCCACTACCCAACCATCACTATACACAGTCATTCCAGCCAACAGATTATTCAGCTGTGCGGCAACTTCGTGCACGTCTGCGCCGTGACGCATCAGCATATCCCGGGTGATGTTATGAACCCCCTGAGCCGAGGTGTCCCAGTGATCCCAATCGGCATGGGGCCGGATCAGCGTGCAGAAACGATCACCGTTCGATAACGCCAACCCGACCTCAATCGGGTAGCTTTGCGGACCGAACCCTGAGGCTTCAAGGTCCATGATGATAGGTGTAAGGAAAGGCTTCAAGGTCGCACCGGGGCTTTGTTAGCTGGTCCCACAGTGTAGACCAGACGATCGTCTACGCACACATCAGCGCTGACACTTTGGGCAATAGACGGTCGCCCGTTGGCCTTGACGTATCTCTTTCAACGTAGTGGCGCATTTTTTACAGTCTTCGCCACCTCGCCCGTATACAAACAACTGCTGCGCAAAATACCCCGGTTTACCATCGCCACCTACAAAATCCCGCAACGTCGTACCGCCTTGCGTAATCGCGGCGCCCAGCACCTCGCGGATGGTCTCGGTTAAGCGCTGATAGCGTGCCTGACTGATTTTACCTGCGGGGGTTTGCGGGCGGATCCCGGCCAGAAACAGACTTTCGTTCGCATAAATATTGCCAACACCCACCACAACTCGCCCATCCATAATGAAGGTCTTCACCGCCTGAGTTTTGCCGCGACTGCGGTTAAATAGATGCTGTTCGTCAAAGTCGTCGGACAAAGGCTCCGGCCCGAGATGCGCCAGATGCTCACTGGACTCGCCCTTAGGCACCCACAGTAAGGCACCAAAACGGCGCGGGTCGTGGTAACGCAGTACTTTGCCATTACTCAAGTGCCAGTCGATGTGATCGTGTTTCATCACCGGCGTTTGCGGGTCGACCAGACGCAGCGACCCGGACATTCCCAAATGCCAGATGGCCGTGCCGGGCTCCGTCTCCACCAGAATGTACTTTGAACGACGGGACAATCCCCTCACTTTCTGGCCGACAAGCTGCTGCACCCCTTCATCCACCGGCCAGCGTAACTTTGACTGGCGGACGTCGATGCGAGTAATCATCTGATCATCAAGGTATGGGCTAATACCTCGCAAAGTGGTTTCGACTTCTGGGAGTTCTGGCATGGTTCTTTATCGGTCGCGTTATCAGTGTCAGTCAAAGCAGTATGCAATTATCGGCATAGTGTACCCCGCCCTAGGCACAAATCGCAGGCATAAAAAAACCCGGCCAGAGCCGGGTTCTTTCAGAAGAAGGTCAATTACTTGATCTTAGCTTCTTTGTACATCACATGCTTGCGAACCACTGGATCAAACTTTTTGATCTCGAACTTCTCAGGCATGGTGCGCTTGTTTTTGTCAGTAGTGTAGAAGTGACCGGTACCGGCACTAGACACCAGACGAATCTTATCGCGTGGCATAACAGGTCTCCTTAGACTTTTTCGCCGCGAGCACGCAGCTCGGCCAGTACGACATCGATACCTTTCTTATCGATGATGCGCATACCCTTAGTGGAGATACGCAGACGTACGAAACGGTTTTCGCTTTCTACCCAGAAGCGGTGGCTCTGCAGGTTTGGCAGAAAACGACGCTTAGTTTTGATCTGTGAGTGGGAAACGTTGTTCCCTGTAACAGGACCTTTTCCTGTAACTTGGCAAACCTTAGACATGGTTCATCGCCCCGATTTTGTATGTATCGAACAAATTGAATTCGTTACCAACCGTGGGCGTACATCATCATTTTATGATGACCGTGAACGGCCCTGGCTGAAAAGAGTTGCGCTTTATACCAAAACGGTGATGGTCAGGCAAGTAATACTGGCTTCTTTACATAATCAGAGCCATCCCCGTTGAGCAAACGAAACACAGTGACCATCGCCCACCACGAGGTGATCAAGCACCCGGATGTCCATAATGTTCAGCGCCTGCTGAAGCCGCTCGGTAATAGCGCGGTCGGCAACGCTGGGCTCGGCCACCCCAGAGGGATGATTGTGCGCAAGAATGACTGCCGCCGCCCCTTCTGCCAGCGCCTGTTTGACGACTTCACGCGGATACACCGCCGCTGCGTCAATGGTGCCGCGAAACAGCTCCTGATAACGAATCACGCGATTCTGATTATCCAGAAACAAACAGGCAAAAACTTCGTAGTCCCGGTCGCGCAACTGAGCTTGCAGATACTGCTGGGTGGCCTGAGGATTATTCAGGGCATCGCCGCGCTGCAACCCCTGAGCAAGATGCCGTCGCCCCATCTCTAGCACCGCCTGTAACAGCGCATATTTCGCTGACCCCAGCCCCAGAGGGAGACAGAACTCCTCTTCCGTGGCCGTCAGCAATGGCCGCAAGCCACCAAAATCACTCAGTAACTCGCGCGCTAAATCCACCGCGCTCTTACCTTTTACTCCCGTGCGTAAAAAGATCGCCAGAAGCTCAGCATCAGACAGGGTCGCCGGCCCCCGCTGCAGTAATTTTTCACGCGGACGCTCGCTCGCAGGCCAGTCAGTGATCGCCATGCCTACCTCCTTGTAGGTCGATGATTGTGTGCGGTCAGTCAGGTATACTCGAATCGATTGTAATCAGGCCGTTTCTTACTATGCAACCACCTAATCAGCCGCCCTCTCAGGCACCCCAGCAGTCAACTGAGCAGCCCACCTCTTCTACGGCGTTGCCACAACTGTGTAATCGTCGCATTCTGTTGGGGATCAGTGGCGGTATTGCAGCTTACAAGAGCGCCGAATTAGTACGTTTGCTGAAAAAAGCGGGCGCCGATGTGCGCGTCATCATGACTGACGGTGCCCGGGAATTTATTACCCCGCTAACCATGCAGGCCCTGTCTGGTAATCCGGTGCATTACGCACTGCTCGACCCAGAGGCCGAAGCCGGCATGGGACACATCGAGCTGGCCAAATGGGCAGACCTCATCGTGATTGCACCTGCCAGCGCCAACCTGATTTCACGATTAGCTCAGGGCATGGGCAACGACCTCCTCACTACCGTCTGTCTGGCGACTGACGCGCCTTTGTGTCTTGCCCCGGCCATGAATCAGGCCATGTGGCGTGACCCAATGACACAGGCCAATGTCGAACGCCTGCAACGCGCGCATGGCGAGCACCTCACTTTGGTCGGCCCCGGCGCAGGCGAGCAAGCCTGTGGTGACGTTGGCCCCGGCCGCATGGTTGAGCCGGAAGACATCGCCAATGCCGTTGCCAAGCAGTTTGATACCGGCGACCTTGCCGGACAGCACGTGGTGATTACTGCCGGGCCCACACGGGAAGCGATTGACCCGGTGCGTTACATCTCCAATCACAGCTCTGGAAAAATGGGATACGCCCTCGCCGAAGCTGCGCGCGATGCCGGGGCTCGGGTGACACTGATCACCGGGCCGGTGAACATTTCCGCACCCGATCGCGTGGAAGTCCTGCGCGTCATCAGCGCCGAGGACATGCTCAGTGCCGCCCAGAGCACACTGGCGACCTGTAACGTATTCATTGCCGCCGCCGCCGTGGCCGATTACCGCCCAGTAAGCGTGGCCGAACAGAAGATGAAGAAGTCCGACGATGACATGAACATCGTACTGACCAAAAATCCTGACATAGTCGCAACCGTGGCGGCTTCGACACCCAAGCCGTTCACGGTTGGCTTTGCCGCAGAAACGCAGAATGTCGCGGAATACGCCACCGGTAAACTGGCGCGCAAAAATCTTGATATGATCGTTGCAAACGATGTGTCGCGTAGTGACATTGGCTTTAACAGCGACGACAACGCCGTCGAAGTCTTCTGGCCCGAAGGCCAGCAGCGATTCGACACCATGAACAAACACGCATTGGCGCGCGCCTTGGTGGCGCTCATTGCCTCACATCATAAGGAACTCTGATGCACACGCTGCAGGTAAAAGTACTCGACGACCGAATTGGCTCCAGCATTCCCATGCCGGAATACGCGACCCCGGGGTCTGCTGGCCTTGATCTGCGGGCATGCCTCGATGAGGCCGTGACGCTGAACCCGGGCGAAACCACACTGATTAAAACGGGCCTGTCGGTGTACATCGAAGATCCGAACCTGGCGGGCCTGATCCTGCCGCGCTCCGGCCTTGGCCATAAGCACGGCATTGTGCTGGGCAATCTGGTGGGCCTGATCGACTCTGACTATCAGGGCGAACTAATGGTGAGCTGCTGGAACCGTGGCAATGCGCCATTCACCATCGAAGTCGGCGAGCGCATCGCTCAGTACGTGCTGGTACCTGTCATTCAGGCCGCATTTGAGGTGGTCACTGATTTTCAGGAAACCGAACGCGGCGCCGGTGGCTTCGGACACTCGGGTCGTAGCTGACCTGCAGACGACAGACTGATAACGACAATAATAAAACCAGTAACGACGCACCGTATTTCAGGGAGAGCAGCATGGCCAAATCGACAACGCCGGGATTAACCCTAATCACCTACACCCGCATCTGCATTTGGGTGGCTCTGCTGGTGATTTCCGGTGGTATGGCCATGCAAAGCCTGCAGCTGAACATGTTGACGCAATCGGATGTGGACTCCCGTTACGCACAAGCGGTAGCCGCTCAGACTAAGCAGGCACTCGCGACTCGCCTCGAAGATACCCGCCGTACGCAACTGGCTGCCAGCGCACATCCAAACACCCTGGCCGCACTCAGCGATCCGAGTGACTGGTCACAGTCGTTACAGACCCTGCTGCCCGGCGCGACCGCCGTGGAAATCTTGCCCCTCGACAAAGCCGGTGGACTGGAGAACCGATACAACTTTGCGGTTCAGGATCTGGTCAACCGCACGTTGCGCGGCGACGATATGAAACTGGAAGCTGTCCGCATTAACCAGCAGCTGCAATTCTTCTGGGCAAGCCCGGTACCCGCTCAAGGACAACCTCAAGGTGTGCTGCTGGTGCGCTATGGCAGTGATTGGCTCGATGCCTTCAAGCGCGCGATTGATACTGGCCTCGGCCAAACCAAAGTCATTCAGAAGCTGAATGCTCAGGAACGTAGCGGCATCGATGTACTCACCGCCGGACAGGTTCCTGACCGTGCCATTCAAGCCGTGAATCTGCCCATCAATGACTACTGGTTTTTGACCTACACGCCATCGGATGAACGACCAGTCCTGTCGCTGATGAGCCTGTCTTTCCCTTGGTTACTGACGCTAGGCATAACCCTGCTGTCGTTGTTCATCGTGCTCTTTATCCAGAAGAAAGCACTGCGCAAACACCGCGGTCATTTTCAGCAATTTCTTAAACGCTATGTGCAGGGTGACATCAGCGAGCGCCCGGATTTCAAACTCCGTTTATTTAACGAGCTGGCCGATGACGTGATCGATGTCAGCCAGCACCTGATGCATCACGGCACGCCCTCACCGACGGCCGGGCAGAAAACGGCCACTGACAGCACAGACCAAAGGACGGAAGAGCACGCCGCACCGGCCGTGAAAAAAGCCATGCCGCGTAATGATCTGCCGGAAATCACCGAAGAGCAGCCGCCTGAGCATGACGACATTGCCATCGACATGGTGGACGACAAGCCCTTGCCAGCCCATATTTTCCGCGCCTACGACATTCGCGGACTGGTCGAAACAGAACTGAAAGACGACACCGTCATTGCCATTGGTAAAGCCTTTGGTAGCCTGGTGAAACGACGTGGGTTTGAACGCGCGAACCTGGCGTGGGACGGGCGTTTGTCTAGTGAGCATCTGGCCGATTGCCTGCAGCAAGGCATGCTGGCGGTTGGTTGCAGCGTCAACCGACTGGGGATGCTGCCGACGGGAGCGCTGTATTACGCCACCCACGAACTCGACAGTAGTTGCGGCGTAATGGTCACCGGCAGCCACAACCCGGCGGAATACAACGGCTTTAAGATGGTCATTGATACCCTGCCGCTCTCCGAAGCCGACATTCAAGGGCTGGCAACCAGCATTGAGCAGGAAGACTACAGCACGGGCTACGCCGGTGTCCGCGAACAAGCGATTCACGATGATTACCTGCAACGCATCACCGATGACATCCAGGTCAGCCGCGATCTGAAAATCGTCATTGATGCCGGCAACGGCGTCGCTGGGCCAACCGCCATGGCATTGTTTCAGGAATTAGGCATTGAGACGCTGGGGCTCTATTGCGAGGTCGATGGTAATTTCCCGAATCATCATCCCGACCCCGGAGTCGAAGCGAATCTCAGTGCCCTGAAAGACACCGTCATCGCCGAACAGGCCGACCTCGGGTTGGCTTTTGATGGCGACGGTGACCGCGTCATGCTGATCGATAACGAAGGCAACACCATCTGGCCAGACCGCATGATGATGTTGCTGATTGAAGATATTCTGCCGCGACGCCCGGGCGCCGACGTACTGTTTGACGTGAAATCCTCGCGCCATCTGGCGCCACTGATCAACCGACTGGGTGGCCGCCCGACCATGTGGAAAACCGGCCACTCACTGATGAAACGTAAGCTCAAAGACACCAAGGCGGCATTGGGTGGCGAATTCAGCGGGCATTTTTACATTGCGGAGCGTTGGTATGGATTCGACGATGGCCTGTACACGGGCGCGCGCCTGATTGAGATCTTATCCGCGCGTAACAGCAGTGTGGCCGAGGTATTCCGCGCGCTGCCAGAAGATGTGTCCACCCCTGAGATCACGCTGGACTCCACCGAAGCACGTAAGTTCGACATCATCCGTGCTCTGAGCAGCGACGAAGAGCTCACACGCGATGGACGAGTATTTAACGCCGACGGCCTGCGTCTTGAGTACAGCGACGGCTGGGGTCTGATTCGCGCCTCGAACACAACCCCACGCCTGACTCTGCGTTTTGCCGGTGAATCGGCCGAGACCATTGCCCGCATTCAAGACAAAGTGAAGCAGTCACTTACCCGTCACGCCCCGGAAATACAGACTCCCTTCTGATCAGTCATAGCAGTACCCCGACCATTCGGGGTATAATCCCGCCCCTCGAATAACCCGGTTAGCCGATCCATAGGAGCCAGCCAATGCCACTCACGCGTGACAGCGCTATGAACACCGCCAAAGTCCTCAGCGAAGCCCTGCCGTATCTGCAGCGCTTTGTCGGAAAAACCATCGTGGTTAAATACGGCGGCAACGCCATGATCGACGACGAGCTGAAAAATAGCTTCGCACGCGACATGGTCATGCTCAAGTTGGTCGGGATTAACCCAATCATCGTCCATGGCGGCGGCCCACAAATCGGTGACCTGCTGGAAAAACTGAACATCGAAAGCCGCTTCGTCAATGGCATGCGCGTCACCACCAGCGAAACCATGGACGTGGTAGAAATGGTGCTCGGTGGTCTGGTAAACAAAGACATCGTTAACCTCATCAACCAGAACGGCGGTAACGCCATTGGTCTGACCGGTAAAGATGGCCAGCTGCTGCACGCACGTAAGTTGCACGTCACTCAGAAATCTCCGGAGCTGGAAAAACCAGAAATCATCGACATCGGTCACGTTGGTGAAGTGTCCACCATCAACACATCGCTATTGAACATGCTGACCAACAGCGACTTCATTCCGGTGATTGCGCCCATCGGGGTCGGTGAAGATGGCGCGTCGTACAACATCAACGCGGATCTCGTAGCAGGCAAAGTAGCCGAAGTACTGCAAGCCGAAAAACTGATTCTGCTGACCAACATTGCTGGCCTGATGGATAAAGAAGGCAAGATCCTGACCGGCCTGACCACGCACCAGGTCGATGCCCTGATCGAAGACGGTACGATTTACGGCGGTATGCTGCCGAAAATTCAGTGCGCTCTGGATGCTGTCCATGCGGGTGTCAGCAGCGCGCACATCATCGATGGCCGCGTGGCTCACTCTACCCTGCTGGAGCTGTTCACCGACGAAGGTGTGGGCACCCTGATTACCAATCGCCGTAGCTAAGGATTCCGGATGACCGACAACGCAGAGAAACTCTCCCGCCGCGACCAGATTCTGCAGTGCCTGGCGCACATGCTGGAAAGCAACCCGGGCGCCCGTATTACGACCGCCAGCCTCGCCAAAGAGGTCGGCGTCTCGGAGGCGGCGTTGTATCGTCACTTTCCATCCAAGGCGAAAATGTTTGAAGGCCTGATCAACTTCATCGAAGACACCCTGTTCAGTCGCATCAAGCTGATCATCAATGACTTTGATCGCGCGCAGGATCGCTGTGAAAAAACACTGCATCTGATTCTTGGCTTCGCCGAGAAAAATCCGGGTATGTGTCGTCTGCTGTCGGGCGATGCCCTGGCCGGTGAAACGGATCGACTGCGTCAGCGCATTGATCAGGTGTTCAAACGAATTGAAACCCAGCTCAAACAAATACTGCGTGAAGCTGAGTTGCGTGAGGGCCTGGTGACTCAGTGCTCGGAAGCCGCATTGGCCAACCTACTCACCGCCACGGTCGAAGGTCGTATCCGTCAGTATGTACGCTCAGAGTTTGGCACACGACCAACGGAGCACTGGAACGAACAGTGGCAAGCATTGAGTCAGGTGCTCCTGCAGCCAAAGTCGCTGGCGATGCCTTGAGTTATTTGCAGGCCTTCTTCCAAAAGAAATACCAATCGGAAGCACCACCGAACGCTGTAAAAAAGCCGCTGAATGCGGCTTTCTTCGTTTCTGGATCTGTACCATCACGGTAATCGAGCAGGATCAACATCTTCAGGCAGGGTGCCCGCAGGATAAACGGATAAGACCCGTAGCCGCTCCCGAATGGCTTGATATTCGGCCCGCAGACGCTGCAAGGCGACTTCTTTTTCAAGGATGCTTTCTTCTGACGACAGGATCGCCTCCTGATAGAGTCGAATTTCCTGTCTTAGGGTGTCTGGGACGTCACGCCCACGACGTTCGGTATCTGCGGCCGCCTGTTGTGCCTGCGCCAGCTTCTCCTGCAAGTCGGTAATACGACGCTTCTGAATGAGAATCTGGGCGTCGACCTCGTCTGTTTTACGCAGCAAAGCGCGGTCAACATCCGCAACGCCAGAGTACAAACGCATCAAGCTCTTGTCCTGCTCCTTTTGCTTCGCGATACGCGCCTGATGAGCGTCTTTTTCAGCTTGCAGGCGATCACGCTCAGCGATCTCGTCGGCGGTCAGTTCACGCGGCACTTTGCGCAACACCATGCCCTGCGCATTCAGAACTTCGTAGCCGAGTGGGGCCAATTCCGCGGGGACAGAATCTTTAATCACCACCCGACCGTCCACGACGAAGCGATAAAGCTTACCGGCCTGTGCCGATAGGCTCATCGTTAACAACGCACTGATCAGGAGGATCGACCTCAGCATAACCACTCATTCAACGACCACAGCAGGTCGTTCACTTAACTCCGTACTGATCCCGGTACGCACTGATGGCATCTGCATACTGTGCCAGCGCCGGATCACCCGCTACATAATCTAGCACCTGATTCAGACCAACGATACTGGCAACAGTGATACCGAAGTCACGTTCTACTTCCTGAATCGCCGATAATTCGCCCTGACCGCGCTCCTGACGGTCCAGAGCAATCAATGCCGCGGCTGGCGTCGCCCCTTCCGCCGCGTTAATCATGCTCATGACCTCACGGATGGCCGTACCGGCAGTGATGACGTCGTCTACAATGAGAATACGGCCTTTCAGCTCAGCGCCAACCAGATTGCCGCCTTCACCGTGGGTTTTGGCTTCTTTGCGGTTGAAGACGTACGGCAGATCTTTCTGATATTGATCATAAAGAGCGATTGTCAGCGCAGCAGAAAGCGGGATACCTTTATAAGCAGGACCAAATACGACATCGTAATCGATGCCAGAGTCTTCCAGCGCAGCAGCATAGAAACGGCCAAGTTTGGCCAATGCCGCGCCAGAGTTGAACAACCCAGCATTAAAGAAGTACGGGCTGACGCGACCGGATTTAAGCGTAAATTCGCCAAAGCGCAGAACGCCCTGTTGGATGGCAAATTCAATGAACTCTTTTTGATACGTTTGCATAAGAACTTCCTGACAGCGACACAAGCCGGGTACAAATAACAACGATGCCGGACGACCGGCCTAACGGGAGTCACAGAGATATTCAGTGGCCTCTATGGATGCGGTATGATACACCCAACGACATTCGGGAACCATGTATGAGGATCATCACTCTCCACGTTGACGGACTGGAACAAGCCGTCGCCAATGGCTTGTATCAATGGCTGAACAGCGCCGACGTCGACGTTGTTGCGATACAGAACCTTAAGGCGAAGGAATACCAGCTCTCCGACGATGTTCTCTATCCCGAGGGCTTCAACGCGTATTTCTTTGACGCCGAGCCAGACCACTACAGTGGCGTGGCCATTCTGACCCGCGACATCCCTAAAGCCATCATGACCGGACTGGCTCACCCAGACTGGGACGTGCAGGGGCGGTTTATTCAGGCCGACTTTGACCACGTATCCGTCGGTTCAGTCCTGTTCCCGACGGTGGATGAGCACAACACGCTGGAAGACAAGCTGGCGTTTCAGAAAGCGTTTCTCGATCACTTACAGAAAACCCGCCGTAAGCGTCGCGAGTTTATTTTTTGTGGCAACTTCGAAGCCGCTCATAAAACTGTCGATCTGCAAGACTGGAAAGCCGCACAGGAATCCCCGGGATTTTTGCCCGAAGAGCGCGCTTGGTTCGATCAGGTGTTCGGGCCCGTAGAGTTTGTCGATGCTTTCCGCGAAGCCAACTTTGGCGAAAACCAGTTTTCCTGGTGGCCAGACGAAGAGAGCATGCGCCGCAACCTGAACGGCTGGCGTAAGGATTATCAGATCTGTACCCCGGGCGTGCGCCAATACGTAGTGGAGGCCCGCATTGAAAAGGCGCCACAGTTTGGACTGCATGCGGCCATACTCGTCGAGTATGAATTCGACGACGAGATCTAAGTAAACGACGACGAGATCTGAGCAGACTCAGCACAAAAAAAGGGCCAATCAAGGCCCTTTTTACATTAGCCACCGACTGTCAGCGACTTGTACAGCGATGACGTCGATTATGACGCCCGTTACGACGCAAGGGCCGCTTTCTGCAGTTCAGACAGCTCAGTAATGGCTTTCTGCGCATGGGCCAGCATGGCGGTCAGCTCATCGGCCGTAAAGGCTTCGCCTTCAGCCGTGCCCTGAATTTCTACATAGCCGCCTTTCTCGGTCATGATGACATTCAGATCCGTTTCCGCGGTTGAGTCTTCAGCGTAATCCAGATCCAGCACGGCTTCGCCGTTGTAAATACCGACCGATACTGCCGCAATCATCTGTTTCAACGGCTCGCCTTTCACTTTGCCGTTTTCTTTCAACCAATTGATGGCGTCGACCAGCGCCACACACGCACCGGTAATCGATGCCGTACGGGTACCACCATCGGCCTGAATCACATCGCAATCAATGGTGATGGTATTTTCGCCGAGGGCTTTCATATCGACGGCAGCACGCAGACTACGGCCAATCAAACGCGAGATCTCAACGGTGCGCCCTTGCTGTTTGCCTTTGGCCGCTTCGCGAATCATACGAGAGCCAGTGGAGCGTGGCAGCATGCCGTATTCCGCCGTCACCCAACCCTGACCTTTGCCGCGCAGGAAAGGCGGAACGTTCGTATCGACACTGGCCGTGCAGATAACTTTAGTATCGCCAAACTCCACCAGCACTGAGCCTTCGGCGTGTTTGGTGTAGTTACGGGTGATGCGAACATCACGAAGTTGATCAAGGGCGCGGCCACTGGGTCTCATAAACTCTCCTGAAGCGGATTCGGATTAACACGACTGGCATCGCCAGTCACAGAATGCGCGAAGTATAGCGGTTATCGGTCGCGAACTTTACCGTCGTTTTGAAATAGCGAAAGATGCTGTGTCGCTGCAAGAACAGCACACGCGACATAGCCCATTCAAAAACGTTCTCCGGTCGCTAACCCAGCGTCAATAATTCGCCTCTCGCTATCGGACGTAACTCTACGTTTATTTTGTGAAATTCAATGTATCCATGTATCAGCATGTAACACCGAGAAAACACCGGGTTTGAAGCTTAAAGGTGTCAAAAAAGGCACCAAACAATTTGTAACATTAACAATCACTCACAGCGTTTTACACAAACGAACGTGGTGAAAAATTCCGCAACGATACTATTCGAGTTGTGAGATCAGGACATTTCACCAAAACCCGTCATCGCCCTGCCCCGCTGGAAATTGGTCTGGCACCCGCCCTGGCACAACACGATGACTGTAAATTTAAGACGCCATCAGGACCCAAACCTAATGAAAACGCAACGCACTGCTATGAGCCGTGTTTCCGCTGCATGCGCCATTATGGCCATGGCATTTTCGAGCATGACCGCCACCGCGGATGATCACGCCTCGGCATGGCCCGAGCGCTTTACATCGCTTGGAGTTGAGTACAACTACACCTTGATCGCGGAAGGCCGCAAGCAAGCAGACGATGAGAATCTCGAAGATTTTCACGGCTACGGGCTGCAACTAGGGCATCAGTTTTCGCCAGCCGTGAGCGCTTACATTCAGGCTGCCATGGGCGACAGCGAATCAACCAACACTGACGCTGACCTGGATATTGAAAGCTACTCCTTCGGCGTGCGCGCGCACCCAATGAGCGTTCATCAAGGTGAATGGCGTCTGTTTTTCGGTGGCGGTTATCGCTACAACAATTACGCCATTGATTTTGCCGCCCCAGCCAGCGACCGCGATGTCAGTGAGAACCTGTTGTTTGCCGAAACCGGTTTGCAGAAGCTGATGTTCAACCAGCGAATTCTGGCCGAGGCGGGTGTTCGCGCGTTGGGCGAAGTGCAAGATACTTATTTGGATTTCCAGCCGTTCATTGGTGTCTCCGTATTGTTTGGCCGCCAGTACCCAGAGGCCCCAGCGCCCATCATCCTCGACAGCGACAATGATGGCGTATTCGACGACCAGGACCGTTGTCCGAACACCCCCGCCGGTGATGAGGTAGACGCTCAGGGTTGCACCGAGAAAGACAGCGACAACGACGGCGTTTTGGATAAAAACGATGCCTGTCCTGACACCCCTGCGGGCGCGAAAGTCGATGCCTCGGGTTGTGCAGAAAAGCTGAAGGTTGAAGTTCGCGAGAACCTCTACATCGCCTTCCCAACGAACAGCGCGACCGTTCCAGCAAGCTCAATTGCTGATCTGGAAAATATCGCGCGCCTGATGAAAACCTACCCAACCACAGAATTGCAGGTCATGGGCCACACCGACAGCGTCGGCTCTGCGACCTACAACATGAAGCTCTCTGAAGCTCGCGCCAGCGCCGTACGTAAAGTACTGGCGGAAGAATACAACCTCAGTCTGAACCGGATCATGTCTCAGGGCATGGGCGAAACCGCACCGATTGCAGACAACAGCACCGCCGAAGGGCGTGCTCAGAACCGCCGCGTCGAGCTGGTTCTGCGTCAACCAGAATAAGCATGGAGATCACCATGAAACACAACGTATTGAAAACCTCTTTGACTTTACTCGCCGCGGTCATCCTGACCGCTTGCGGCGGCAATGGCTCAGATTCCGAAGGTCGCTTAGGTAGCAACCCAGGCGCGCAGAACGGCGCTGGCGGCAACGACCTGACTGGTGGAAACGCCGACGGCAGCGCTGGTAATACCGGCGACAATTCTGGAACCGGAGGCACGGGCGATAGCGGCAACACAGGGGGCAACCCTGACGGCAATACGGGCGGCAATGGAAACACCGGTGGTGGTGAGAACACCTGCCCAACCTTGCAAAATGTCGTCGTGACGTCCATTGCTCCGGAAAACAACGCCACCGACGTGGCCATTACCAGCAGCGTGCAGGTAACTTTTAATACGGACATCGATGCCGACAGCGTAGACAACGGCAGCGCCTTTATCTCGTTCCAGACGGACACCAGCTCAGGAACCGTCGATGCCACGCTGGATGTAAACGCCAATGCCATTCTGATCAACCCGATCAACGGTCTGGATGAACTCACGCAATACACAGTGAATCTTTCAACGGCGCTGGCGGCCGCCTGCAACAATGAAAAAACACTGTCATCAGAAGTTACGTCGGTATTCACTACGGGCTCAACGCAGGACGTTGAACAACCCGAAGTCGTGATCTCTACGCCAGACCTGATGGGCCTGCTGCCTGTCGACGTGAGTCTGGTCATTGATTTCACCGAGCCACTCGACAGCAGCACCGTTAACAGCAGCGCTATTTTCCTTCTGCCGGTCGACAGTGCCGGTACACCTCTGCCAAACGCTGGCAAAGTCACCGGGGATTTCTCTCTGGATGGCAGCCGCGTAGTCTTCGTACCGAGCGAACCGCTGAACGGTGACAGCTTCTACGAGCTGGTGATTAATACCAATCTGCAAGATCTGAGCGGTAACCCGCTGTCGATCATCAGCACGAATATCTTCCGTACCGAAAGCCTGATGGCAATTATCGACGACCTGACTGGCGGCAACGGTGGCGCAAATCCGTTGGCGGATTTACAGAGCGCACTGGAAGACCTGAGCGGCACGCTTGTCGGCCTGTTGCCTGTCGATAGCCCACTGCCCATTGATAATGGCGATGCAGGTGATGGCGGCAACGGTGACGAAGGTGGTAATGAAGGCGGTAACGGCCTGCCTCCACTCGAACCGCAGACGCTGTTCGAACTGCCACTGACATTAGCCACGCAAATTGCGGGTGGCGTACAGGAGCTGATCGAACTGACCGGCCTGCCTCTGCCAATTGGCTTCGACGAGTTTGGCGGCTTTGATGGGCTTGGTGGTTTGGGTGACTTCGGTGAGCTACTGGATCCATCGATTCTGGCCGACCTGCAGGCACTGTTCACCGAGTTCAGCAATGATCCAACCTCATTCAACCTGCTGGAAGCGGTCAACCGGGGTGAGTACAACCTCGTGGTGCTGGAACTCTTCCCACTGCTGGTTGATGGCAACCTGACACCAGAAAAGCTGACAGAATTCAGTTCCGTTCTGGTCGCTGTCTGCGATCCAAAAGGCAGTGCCGATGGCACCACAGATGCTTGCACGCTGAGTGTAAATATTGGCTTTGGTAGCTTCAGCAGCGGCGTACAGCAAGCCTTCGCCGATGCGTTGGCCAATGGTGATCCTGCGGCACTGGCGCAGTCGTTCCTGACCATCAGCAACCTGGTGTTTGATGACAGCGGACTGGTAAGCGTTGAATTACTCGACGACAGCGGCCTGCCACTGCCAGAAGCACTGGAAACTCCGGTCGTGAGTCTACTGAATCAGATCGGTCAGATCGAAGTACTTGGTGCACTGACGAATCAGGAGGACTTTGCTCGCTTAGTCGACGTCGAACTGTTTTCAGCATCACTGGCCACCGTCGATGCTGGACGCCTACTGTCCATTACCGCAATTCCCGGCGCACTGTTTAACCCAGACGTGCTGCTGGACCCGAACGTTGATCTGAGCCTGCTGGAAGCCAATGGCGATTTGATCAACGCACTGTCAGACGCTGGCCTCGAACCACTGTTCGATGGGCTGTGCAGCGTGCGCCTCCTGTGCGCCAACTAGTGGATGCAAACTAATCTGCGCAAACTAGTGTTCTGACCAGTGAGATGCGCGGCGTTATCCGTCACGCTATTCCCAGAGCTTTATAGGGTAGTCTCCAGGAATAGCGTGTCAGGTAAACGCCGTAGTCAACGCAGCACCCTCAGGTTATTCGAGTAAACCCACTTGGATTTGCTAAAGTAACCAACCTAAAGAGAGCTTCGGCTCTCTTTTTTTGTTGCCTCATTTGTATCAGCTTCTTTGTTTGCATCTCTCGACCGTAAACAACCGACGAAAAGCTGCTGATTAACAGTGAGAAATAGAAAGCGTTTGGCCAGAAACACCAAACCAGAAATACCAGATAATAAGTGCTGAATAACCTCTCCACACGATGACTTCCTTTGGAGATGGCGAACAGCGATGCACGAGTCTGATACACTTTTAGGCCACCTTACTCA
>Ga0255776_10001048_pt1 | contig 31668 bp, 34 predicted proteins | sample 071ome_19_FD_179974 | JGI IMG/M metagenome (GOLD analysis project Ga0255776, IMG submission 179974) | Coastal salt marsh microbial communities from the Groves Creek Marsh, Skidaway Island, Georgia - 071413AT metaG (version 2) | ecosystem: Environmental > Aquatic > Marine > Intertidal zone >... | reverse complement strand
CATCAGCTTATTTCGGCAGCGGTTTATTCAACGTTTACTGACTGATGCGGGAGTAGACCCCAGCGAAGCGAGGCAAGCCAGTGAGGACGCTTTTGCGGCGTTCATCGCACGGCGCAATGATGTCGAGCTGTCCCCCTTCAGCGACTCGGTACTCGGCCAGCTGGGGAAGAGCTACCGTCTCGGGGCCCTGACCAATGGCAACGCAGATGTCTTCAAAACCCCTATTGGCCGCCATTTTGAATTTGCCCTACAGGCCGAACAAGTGGGGGCAGCGAAACCCGCGCCGGCACTTTTTGATCGTGCCCGCGAAGTTACTAATCTGGCACATCATGAAATGCTTCATGTGGGCGACAGTCATGACCATGACGTGGTGGGCGCGCTGGGAGCAGGTATCGACTGCATATGGCTAGCTGGGGATGGTGCTACAAGCGACATAGCCACCGGTATTATTAGCTGCCTGAGCGAACTTCCCGAGGTCTTAACAACGCTGCAATCCCGAGTTTCACCAGCTAGCTAGGTTGCACTAAATCGCTTCCTCGCCGGTTTCGCCGGTGCGGATACGCACCACCTGTTCCAGATCAGAAACAAAGATTTTCCCGTCACCGATCTTGCCCGTCCCGGCTGAATCCATTATCGCTTCCACGATCGCTTCAGTTTGATCAGCGGCGCAGGCCACCTCAAGCTTGAGCTTGGGAAGGAAATCGACAACGTATTCCGCACCTCGATAGAGTTCAGTGTGACCACGCTGGCGACCAAAACCCTTGACCTCGGTCACTGTCACTCCCTGTACGCCTATCTCGGACAGGGCCGATCGTACGTCGTCCATTTTGAAAGGTTTGATAATTGCGGTCACAAGTTTCATGGGGTCGGCTTCTCTTTTACGTCAGCAAGCTAGTTGTTTACACATTATGGTCTGCCTGCAGAATTTGGCAATGGGCACAGGCGGCCTTCGGGAAAAAAGTTTTCAAAAAAAAGGGGCCCGAAGGCCCCAACACACACTCCAAAAGTTTTCGCTTTAACGGGCGGAGGAGAACTCAGGATAGGCTTCCACACCGCACTCGGCGATATCCGATCCTTCGTATTCCTCTTCCTCGCTGACACGCAGACCCATAATCATCTTGATGACCGTGAAGGCGACCAGCGATACACCGAAGACCCAGCCGAAAATTGTTGCGGCACCAATGAGCTGACCCGAGAAGCTTGCGCCGTCATTGGTCACAGGCACCAGAATCAATCCCAACAGGCCTACCACACCGTGAACTGAAATCGCACCGACAGGGTCGTCAATCTTCATCTTGTCGAGGGTGGTGATCGAGAACACAACTAGCACACCACCAAGCGCACCAAAGACTGTCGCGAGCAAGGCCGTTGGAGTATCTGGCCCGGCAGTAATGGCCACGAGACCAGCCAGACAGCCATTAAGTGCCATGGTGAGGTCTGCCTTGCCAAACAATACCTTGGCAGTCAGCAGAGCAGCCAAACAACCACCCGCTGCCGCAGCGTTGGTGTTCATGAACACAACCGCCACTGCATTCGCTGATTCCACGGACGCAGTCGCCAGTACAGAGCCGCCGTTGAACCCGAACCATCCAAGCCAGAGGATGAAGGTACCTAAGGTTGCCAGGGGCAAATTTGCACCCGGGATCGCGTTCACCTCGCCATTCGGACCATATTTACCCTTGCGGGCTCCAATCATGATGACGCCAGCCAGAGCCGCCGCCGCACCCGCCATGTGGACAATGCCGGATCCTGCAAAGTCGACGAAACCGAGATCTCCAAGCGTGTACATGCCAAAGACGGGGTTGCCGCCCCAGGTCCAGCTACCCTCCATCGGATAGATGAACCCAGTCATCACGACGGCAAACACAAGGAAGCTGAAGAGCTTCATGCGCTCCGCCACTGCACCCGAAACGATCGACATTGCCGTCGCCACAAACACTACTTGGAAGAAAAAGTCCGCCGACGGTGCGTAGGTAGCTGCCTCTTCGGCGCCAGTCACTCCATCGCCTGTAATCGTGCTGAGCAGATAATCGCCGCCGTACATAATGGCGTATCCGCATACCATGTACATCGTGCAGGCCACTGCAAACAGCGCCACGTTCTTGGTGAGGATCTCTACGGTATTTTTACCTCGGACCAGACCGGCTTCTAGCATCGCGAAGCCTGCCGCCATCCACATAACCAGTGCGCCGCACACCAGGAAGTAAAAGGTGTCCAGAGCGTATTGCAACTGAAAAATTTCGTTCTCCATGACAGATTCCTGTATTGAGTGGGGTTAGATGGCCGCTTCGCCGGTCTCGCCGGTTCGAATGCGGATGATTTGTTCTAGGCCAGTGACGAAGATTTTGCCGTCGCCGATCTTGCCGGTGTGAGCAGCCTGAGTGACTGCTTCGATCACTTGATCTAATAGCGAATCAGCCACCGCGACTTCGATCTTGATCTTGGGCAGAAAATCCACGACGTACTCGGCACCCCGATACAGCTCCGTGTGTCCCTTCTGGCGACCGAAACCCTTGACTTCGGTTACCGTGATTCCCTGGACGCCGATCTGTGACAGCGCCTCGCGGGTATCATCGAGTTTGAATGGCTTGATAATGGCAGTGACGAGTTTCATACAGTCCTCCCTGTCCGGACAGCGCCTGCGAGCGCGGCCTTGGTTGTTGAGCGTTGCAGCATGTGTGGACTCCTTTAGCTTTACCTGTTTGTGCGCCGACGAGAGGCCTGCTGGAACCCACGCCGCCCAATTCACTCTGCGACAGACATACCAAATCTTTTTTTTTGTTTAAGAAACAGTAGCCTATAGATATCCAGCTGGGGCAAACTCAGGAGCCGCCAGTAACGAAATTTCCGTCCTTCGCACCACAATGGCGCGCTGATGCCCCGCTCAAGGGCGATTTTGAGAGGTATGGATGTTCGGTGTCGCCATACTCTGCGTTAAAGTGGTGGGCCAACAAATAACGGCGGCTCTGGAGACGTTGATATGGCGCGACAGGAAGATGAAGGATCCGGAAAATCCGAGCGGATCAGCTCGTTAAAGCCACCCGGTCTCGGTGAATTATTCGACCGCTTGGTGCGGGACGAGAGTGGAGTGCTGGAGCAGGTCGATCGTAATGCAAAAGCCCTTGCCAAGACCGCCCTAAACAAACTTGACGTGGTCAGCCGAGCTGAATTTGATGCGCAGACCGCCGTGCTGCAGCGAACCCGCGCAAAAGTAGAGGAACTTGAGCGAGCGGTGGCCGAGTTGACGGAGGAGCTGGAGAAGTCTGGGAACAGTTAAATCCCGGAAGATTCAAGAAGCCAGCGAACCGTACGGAAGACTAGACGGGCAAACCCCGAGCCCCAACACCGCCCCACTGACAGATCAAGGATGATCGATGAGTCACGCTCAAGTTCTCTCCAGAACATCGGCAGGCATTGACGCGCCGCTTGTCTCCGTAGAAGTGCACATAAGCAACGGCCTACCGAGCTTTGCCATTGTTGGTTTACCCGAGAGCACCGTCAAAGAAGCCAAAGAGCGAGTTCGAAGTGCCCTGCTCAACTCCCATCTGGCGTGGCCCGACCGGCGGATTACCGTGAGTCTGTCTCCGGCGGAGTTGCCCAAGTCCGGTGCTCGCTTCGATTTACCTATCGCCCTCGCCATACTGGCCGCATCCGGCCAACTGCCGTCAGATGAATTGAAGGGAGTAGAGTGCTATGGCGAGCTTGGTTTGGATGGCGATGTGCGCCCCTGCCGGGGTCTTCTATCCGCCGTGCTAGCCGGATGTCGCAACAGCCACATGCTTATGGTTCCGGCCTGCCAGCTGGCAGATCTGACATTGCCACAATCCGGTCGGGTCGTTGGTGTACGAGATTTGCTGAGTACCTGTGCAGTCATTAAAGATCCCTCGCTAATCAATCAACAGGGTGACACATCAGCTCGCACCAAGACAGCAAGCACATCCTCCGAGAGTGAGCCACAGACCTCCGCGCCGCCGGAGCCACGGCTTGAGCAAGTGGTGGGTCAACTGATGGCGAAGCGGGCCATCGAGATTGCAGCTGCAGGAGGGCATCACTTGCTCATGGTCGGCCCCCCGGGGGCAGGTAAAACCTTGCTGGCCAATTGCCTGCCAAGCTTGCTCCCTCCCCTGACAGAGGCTGAGCGGATTGAGGTTGCTGTTATTCGAGATCTTGTGGGCCTCCGCGGTGAACCCGCACGACCTTTTCGAGCGCCACACCACAGTGCATCAGCAGCTGGTTTGATCGGGGGTGGCAGTCATGCCCTGCCGGGAGAAATCTCCCTGGCCCACAAAGGCGTGTTATTTCTGGACGAACTTCCTGAATTCCCCAAAAAAATCCTTGAGCTGCTCAGGCAGCCCTTGGAAAACGGGATTATCAATATCACCCGCGCGCGCGGTGCCTTTACCTACCCCGCCGATTTCCAGCTCGTCGCCGCAATGAATCCATGTCCCTGTGGGTTTTCACAAGATCCGGGACATTCCTGTGTCTGTACCCCGGAGGCGATTCGTCGGTATCAGTCCCGGCTGTCGGGACCCGTGCTTGACCGCATAGACATGCACATCCAGCTGGAGCGCCTCAAATCGGGTTCACTGCTGTCAAAAGAACCAACGCCCAAAAGCGCGCGCGCCACGGATACAACACTAGGAGCACTGAGGGAATTTCAGCGGGAGCGGCAGGGCGTGGTAAATGGTCAACTGCTGGGAGACGACTTGCTAGCTGCGTGTCAATTGACCGGAAAAACTACCGCGTGGCTTGAACAGGTCGCCGAACAATTCCAACTATCGGCCCGGGCGCTCCATAAAGCGATGCGTGTGGCGAGAACCATTGCCGACATGCGGAAGAGTCAAGACGTCTCTGAGGATGATCTACTGGAAGCCTTGGGATACCGACTGCGCCAGCACTCAATGGCCTAGCTGTGACGTTCAAAAATGTACGCCGCAACGGCGGTGTGACAGGCGACAAAACCTCGTCACAGGCTCTGGACGTACTCGGCGAGATCCTGGATGTCGGTATCGCTCAAACCGGCTGCTTGACCCCACATCAGACTGCTCTGTGCACCCACCGTCTCTCCAGCTTTATAGGAGGTCAATCGACCAACGATATAGTCGACGCTCTGCCCTGCAAGCATGGGACCCACGCCACCTTGTCCCTCTGCACCATGACACGCACTGCAGGTAGCGTACTTTGCTGCACCGGGAAGTGCCTCAACCGTGGCAACCTGCACGTCACTGCCCCCGCAGGCAGAATCACCGGCAACGCACACTTCACTGAAGGGTTTGATCCGGTCTTCGATTGCGGCACGCTGGGCCTTGGACAGATCCGCCGCGCCGGCGATCAAAGGAACGAACAAACAAAGAAAAGCAAGAAAGCGCATGGGTTGACTCCTGTCTTGGCCTGACGCCGAGTGTTTGAGGCGCGGAGTATACCGATTTGCGTGCGCCACGAAAACTGGACTAGGGTGGCCGCAGAAGCCACGGCCATCCAACAAACCCTCGAGGACCTATCATGAAGTTGTACACATTCGATTCGGCACCAAACCCTGCGCGTCTGAAGATGTTTATTGACTATAAGGGAATTGAAATCGACACCGTCCAAATCGATATGGGCAAAGCCGCCCAGCTTGAGGCGGACTACACCGAAATCGTCCCAGAGGCGACTCTACCGGCGTTGCTGCTTGATGACGGCAGTCGCCTCACCGAGGTCATTGCCATAGCCCACTATCTGGAAGGGCTTCATCCTGACCGGCCGCTACTCGGGACCAGCAATGAGGAAAAAGCGTTGATCCTCAACTGGAATCATCGACTGTTCAACACCGTCTTCATGGCCTGCGCGGAGATTTTTCGAAATAGCCATCCCGCCTATGCCTCCAGAGGTTTACCCGGCCCGGCTGACATGCCGCAAATACCGGCCCTTGCAGAACGTGGACGCGCCCGACTGGACCTGGCGCTAAAGACCCTCGAGCATGAATTGGGTACCCGCCCCTTTGTCGCAGGAGACACTTTTTCCTTTGCCGACATCGATCTGCTTGCGGCCGTGGTATTTGCCAAATGGGGCGCGAAAGTCGACCTCAGTGAAAAATACCCCAATCTCTTAGCCTGGCGGGCTCGGACTGAGGCTGCCCTTCAAGCGGAATCTTCGTAAGCCGGCATGACAACATCATTTCTAAGCTTGGCTAGAACAGACAAATGCTGCGGCATCGCCGCCTAATCCGTCACTGCTCAGTAGGGCTGCTCCTGCTCGCTGCATGCTCGGCGCCGGATACCGGTCCAGCCTATCTGCAGAACTACATCGAGCGTCTTGGTACCGCAGCAGGAGAAGTAGTGCCACCCTATGGATCTCTGATTGCTCCACCCCGAGTCAGTGACGCCGGCATCACCCTCATTCCGATCGACAACAGTTCGATTAATGTGTTGGACTTTCTATCCCTCGCTCCCTGCGAGTTACAGGTCAACATTGGACGCCGCAACAGCCTGCTTGGGCGCCACGCATCTCCCTCGCAGCAACTGCTCCTTGATTTGGAATTTCTGGCGCTTGCGCCCGCCTGTATAAAAACCATGAACGGCGCTGGAGATACTGTGCTGGCGTCGTCCCTTGAAGCAATCTCCGAGCGTAAACAAATCGAGCTCGCCCCCCGCATCTTTAATGCTTTGTTTACGGACGTGGAGTGGCGAGATTTTTGGCGTTTACCGACAGCCCTGCAAGGCTATCCTGACAGCGTTGGGGGCGATCTGCTGGACTCCCTGCGTTGGGTGGATCAACAAGTGCAGGCTTGGCTCTCAGGAGAGCAAACAGCGGACACTCATGAACTGGAACGTCATCTTGCGGTTCTGCGAACAGGGGACGGTGGCTACCTTCTTTTGGCCGCAGCTGTACAGGCCCGTGAACTGGAGCGAGCCACGGCCGTGCTCCGACAACGAGAGCGCCCTCTCTGCCCCGGTGGTGGCGCCACCGAAGCCGCGAAGATCGTCGAGAGAGTCGTGTTGAAGTATTTCATCGGCGACGTACAGCCCTGGCTGGCACAACTCAATCAACGGGAACACGAGGTAATGACCCTGATCCGCAGTATTGAAACTCAACTCGGCGACACTCTTACCCCGCCGTATCTCGCCTGGCAAGAATCCAGGGATGCTCTACTGAGCAGTCTCAGAGACACGCCTCTTACTCACGTTGCTGCCATTAAGACTGCCTTATCTGGCTGTCACGGTTTGCAGATCCCTGCTGCTGGGGCTAACACCTAAGCTTCTGATACACTCAAGAGTGAACACTAGGAGATATCACCATGGCTCGCTCGCTTCACTCGATCGTTTTTCTGTTAACCGTCACACTGACACTGCTCGCCTGTACCAGCGCTCCCCCCAAGCCCGAGGTCGATTACGATGCGGAAGAAGATTTTAGTGAGGTGAAAACCATTGGGTTTTATGCGCTAAGCGGGAGCATTTCGGGCGACAACCCCATGCAACTCACCGATTTCCAGAAGGATCGTATTAACGAAGGCCTGGGGCGCGCGTTGGAGACAAAGGGGTTTACGTTGGTCGATAGCGCCAAGGATGCGGACCTTCTGATTAGCTGGCATCTGAACACCATCGAAAAGCAAGATATCCGCACCACCTCCAGCCCCAACTACAGCATGGGCGTCGGCTACAGCCGCTACAACCGTTACGCGATGTACAACTGTTACAACTGCATGAACAACACCGAGGTCCGGGTCTCTGAATACACGCAAGGCACGTTTATCATCGACATGATTTCACCGGGAAAGAAACGATCCGTGTGGCGCAGCGTGACCCAGTCAAAACTGAAGGGTGAAAATCTCAAGGACCAGGCGAGCATCGACGCAGCTGCTGCCCGTGTTCTTGCCGACTTTCCGCCGGGTGCAATAACCGTCGCTCCTCAATAGGCCGCGACTGACAACGCTGTCTCACCGCACGCAATGCTCGCTTAATAAGGCTATTGCACGTAACGCGTGCAGAGACAGTGTAGGAACTGCAAACCACAAAGCACAACCCAATATGGTTATTGGTAATGCAACAACCATCGTTTTACTCTCTAGGCGCCGGAACACCCGTTTCTCTCCAAGACCAACAGCGGGTGTGGTGACCCACTCCTAGGAGATCACGATGGAACTGTTGCGCCGCTCACTGTTACCAAGTTTGTGCCCAGCCAATGACCGCACCCCCGAGCCAGTCACCGTGGGTTTAGTCCAATCTCGCTGGTATGCGGACCCTGCGCTACACCGGGAGAAGCTCGCCGAAGGTGTTGCAACCGCGGCCAACGCGGGAGCCAGCGTTGTATTTCTTCCCGAGCTCACACTATCGAGATACCCCGCTGATTCACGGCCCGAGGGTCGCGCTGATATTACCGCCGAATCTCTGGCAGGTGGACCTACTCATGCCTTCGCCAGCGAACTTGCCAGAACAAACGACGTGCTGGTGCATGCATCGCTATTCGAACTCACCGGCGCCGAAGACGGCAGGGGGTTGAACACGGCTATCGTGGTAGATACCCATGGAGAAATATGTGCCGCGACGCGAAAGCTGCACATTCCTGTGACCGCGGGGTATCACGAAGATCTCTATTTTGCCGAGGGGTCGGATCCATTGCCCTACCCGGTACACCGGCTGCCCATTGACAGTGGGGAACTCGCTGTCGGGTTGCCAACCTGCTGGGACGAGTGGTTTCCCGAAGTTGCCCGCAGTTATGGGTTGGGGGGCGCTGATCTTTTGTGTTACCCCACCGCTATTGGCTCGGAACCCGACTACCCCGCCTTCGACACCGCCCCTTTGCTGCAGCAAGTGATCAGGGGGCATGCCATCGCGAACGGCCTGTTTATTGTGGTGCCCAATCGGTTTGGCAACGAGGGTCTGCTCAGTTTTTATGGCAGCAGTTTCATTGTTGATCCTTTCGGGCGAATCCTCGCCGAGGCACCCCGGGATCGTGAAGCTGTTCTGGTTGTCGATATTGATATTGCCCAGCGCAAGGACTGGCTCACTCTATTCCCCTTTTACGCTACCCGACGGCCCGATACCTATCAATCACTGGGGGAACCGCGTAAAGCCGGTGATCTATCAGCGCCGGGCAGGATTCCGGGACTGTAGATCATGGCCGCCATAATGCCCCCCGAATGGGCCCCTCATGATGCGACCTGGATGGCCTTTCCAACCGCTGCCTACCCGGGCGCCGGCGTCAGCAACGACGATGCGTGGCGAACATGGGCGGCAGTCGCCAACCTGATCGTGGATCACGAGCCGCTGCATATGTTGGTTAATCCTGCCCAGGAAAAGATCGCTAAAAAGCACCTGAGTGACGCTGTTGTTACCCACGTCGCTGGATTCAACGACGCATGGCTCAGGGATACAGGGCCCACTTTCACCGTTGATGGAAAAACCCTCTGCGCGGTTGACTGGCAATTCAACGGTTGGGGTGACCACACGGCATTTGACTGGTCTTTGGATACACAGCTTGCAAGCGTGGTCTCTGAATTGACCGATGCGCGGTTATGTCAGTCTGCTCTTGTTAACGAGGGCGGTGGACTGCATATCGATGGAGCGGGCACGGTGCTGCTTACAAAAACCGTACAACTCGACCCTGACAGAAATGCCGATTGGTCCCAGGAGACCGTGGAGCAGGAAATCCATTCTCATCTGGGAACCCAAAGGGCGGTTTGGTTTGATCGTGGACTTCATCGGGACTATGAGGACAATGGCACCCGGGGGCATGTCGATGTGTTTGCTTGCTTCAACGAGCACGGCGACGTCCTGCTGCACCATCAACAGGATACGCAGCACCCTGATCACCCACTTTTTCAGGCGCACTGCGCCTCACTTGCTGACAATAACCTGACGTGGCGAGCTATCCCGGCACCTCGGCAGGTGCGTGACAACATAGGCTGGGTGGACTACAGCTACCTTAATCACTATGTACTCAACGAAGCGGTGATTGTGCCAACATTTGACGACCCCAATGATGGCCTTGCCGAAGAGTTGCTGTCAGAGTACTGGCCCGGCAGAACCATCAGGTGCGTTGACGCGCGAGTCATCTTTGCCATGGGTGGCGGCGTACATTGCATCACCCAACAACAACCCAGGATTCCATGTTTACCTACCTAAACCCCGAGGTACGAAAGAAATTGATCGAGCGCGACAAGCTTGTGCGCATCGATACCAATGGACATCGCATTGACACCTCTGGCGCTGCCCCGAGCGGGCAGAGAAGCTTGAACCTACTTGGGCCCGTGCCTTTACCCCTGGCCCGCGGGTCACGTCACCCGACTGCTCAGTGGTACGCAACAGTGCGCAGCACCGAGCTATCAGAGGTCGAGAATCTTGCAGGGACCCTGCGGGAACAGGGAGGACAGCATCTCTTTTCTCAGCTGGCCTCCAGCATGGCGGTGAACAGTGTCCTGATCATTGGTGACGCAGACAAAGCAAAATCGCCATTGGTGCGCGTTCATTCAAACTGCCTCACGGGCGATGTTTTTGGATCACGTCGCTGCGAGTGTGGACCTCAACTGGAATCAGCGATTGATCGTCTGGCAGAGGAGCCTGATGGCGGTTACCTTGTTTACATGGCAGGGCATGAGGGAAGAGGTATAGGCTTGTGGGCAAAAGCCGCGACTTACCTGCTGCAGGATGATGGTGAAAATACCTATCAGGCAAATCGCTCTCTCGGTTTGCCGGACGACTCTCGGGATTTCAGCGATGCAGCCACTTTGCTGAAGTACTTTGGGCGCGGGCGACCCCTCAGGTTACTCACCAACAATCCCAAAAAAATCGAAGACCTAAACGCTCACGGCATCGCCAATATTGAGCGGGTGAAGCATGTTAGTGGTGTGGACGACTGCAACCTTCGTTATCTCAAGGCCAAGCAGGACTGGGGCCATTCAATTGATGACAAGGATCTTGACGCCTGAGCGCTCCACTCTTTGGCGCCTGCAACAACTTACTTCTCAAGGCTTCAGTTTAGCCATTCTGGCAGGGGCTCCTCTCCCAGAGAAACTTCTAGGGTATTGGCCGATGCCTGGTGGTTGTGGCCAACCATCTCGTCGTAAGCGCTTCGCTGACGCAGCACGAGCTCACAGTCAGCAACGCCTCTGAGAATGCGCTTCATCTCGAGCAGATTATGCCGCTTTAGAATTTTTCCGCTGTCCTCGGCAACAAGATGCTCATCGCCATCAATCTCCGCGAACGCAATATACAGGCTGAGATCCACCGACTCGATGATACAGCGCTTGATAACTTCGCTTTGACGCCTCAATTGCTTAAGTGATTGCTTCATGCCCTACTTCCCGCTGCTTTTCTCTCTTGAGATTACGAGATACGCGAAAGGGAGTCTGCAAACGTCCGTCATTTGTCCATAGCAGTGGGTTTATATGCTCGTGTAAGTCAAAGTGATTCAGGCAAAACGTGGACGCACTGACACAGCCTCCACAGCAAAAGAGATCATCACGGTCATGCTTCCAACTCCCGACCAAGTTGCGTTTACCATCTCGCAGGAGCCGGTGGACACCTTGCCTCGCTTCAGCGGCGTCTATCGATTCTATGACGTCGACGGCGCACTGCTATACATCGGTAAAAGCGTGGATATCCGGAGTCGAATTGCCGCTCACTATCAGGAAGGCAAACAGCCGGGTCGCCACCAGCGAATCATGCAGCAGGTCGCCCGGATCGATTGCACCGCCACCGCCGGTGAGGTCGGTGCGCTTCTGATCGAGAACGCCGCAATCAAAGAAGAGACTCCCCTATACAACCGACGCCAACGCAGGATGAAAAAGCTGTGGTCTATCCACCTTAGGATGCATAACAGCGGTTTTCTGCAACCAGTGGCGGCAGACTTTTTGATTGATGGGGAACGCTCAGAAGACAGCTATGGGCTTTTTCACAATAAACGTCATGTGGACAACAGCCTGCGAAGGCACGCGCGAGATCACGGCTTGTGTCTACGGATGCTGGGCCTTGATAAGGGCAAAGGCCCTTGCTTCCAGTTCCAGCTATCCCGATGCGATGGCGCTTGTGCAGGAAAAGAAAGTGCGGAAGAGCACAACAATCGACTGCTGTCAGTGCTCGATCGGGATAGGATTTCAGCCTGGCCTTTTCCAGGACCATTGGCTCTGGTCGAGAGCAACGTCAAACCCCTTGAGGGCCAGCCAACACAACAAACCCATTTAGTGAATCACTGGTGCTACCTCGGAAGTTTTGATTCACCATCGGCGGCCAGGGCGCAGTTGAAGCACATCGACGAACACTATTTCGATCGAGACGCGTACCACCTTCTTCTGTCCGCTTTTCGAAAAGGGCGACTCAGCGTCTTCGACGCGCGCTCAGGTCTTGAGTTAGACAATCCCCTGCTCGGGGATATGACACGCTCATGAGTCTAAGCGTCGTTTGGTACAAGCGGGATCTGAGGCTCAGCGATCACAAACCACTCGCTGAAGCGCTTAAGTATCCCGATCCTATCCTGCTTATATATGTTGTCGAGCCGTCACTCCTGCGTGACCCACACTATCGCCGGCGCCACTGGCACTTCATAGCCCAATCTCTCAGGGACATGAATGAACGTCTCACGGCTGTCGAGGCCCGCGTATGGATACTCGAAGGAGATCCTTCCACCTTACTCGAGGCATTGCATCGACAAGAGCCCATAGCCCGGCTTTTCAGCTACGCAGAAACCGGCCTCGAGGTCACCTATGCCCGTGATCGGCGCGTGGCTGTACTCGCTGAGAACCTCGGCTTTGAATGGCTTGAGTGGGCTACTAACGGCATCGCGCGAGGGCGAACAAACCGCCGTGGCTGGAACGCCGAGTGGACACGCCGTGCCGCTCAAACTACCGAGGATATCGAGCTGGCTGCGCTGCGAGGCAGAGCTATTGCGCTTCCGGACTCTCTCTTGGGCAGTGAGTGTAGGCGCGTAAATCACTGGCAACGATCCGCCGAACACGTTCAGACCGGTGGAGAGCGCGCGGCCCATGAACGGCTCAGTCACTTTTTAAGTGCAGAAGCTGGTGGCTATCAGCGGTTCATTTCCAAACCACAGGAGAGCCGCCGACATTGTTCCCGGCTCTCTCCTTATTTAGCCTGGGGCAACCTATCCATCCGACAAGTCCTCCATGCCTTACAGGCGAGAAAAGCCCAGGGGGGTTGGGCACGGCCTCTTGCCGCCTTTGAATCGAGATTGCACTGGCACTGTCACTTTATTCAAAAGTTCGAGAGCGAATGTCGCATGGAGTTTGAGTCAATCAATCGCGGCTTTCTGGATCATCCTCGCGATCAGGATCCGGTCAAGTTGGCCGCCTGGGCTGAAGGCCGCACCGGCTTTCCGCTCATCGATGCGAGCATGCGCTGTTTGATGGCGACGGGCTACATCAACTTTCGCTCAAGAGCGATGTTAGTGAGTTTCTTGACCCACCATCTCTGGCAGGACTGGCAGACAGGTGCCGCTCACCTGGGCTCGCTATTTCTGGACTTTGAGCCCGGCATTCACTATCCGCAGATGCAAATGCAGGCGGGTGTGACCGGCATCAACACCATCCGTATTTACAACCCGGTAAAACAAAGCCTGGAGCATGACCCCGAGGGTCTTTTCATCAAGCGATGGGTCCCCGAACTGGCCGAACTACCAACGCCACTAGTCCACACTCCCTGGAAGCGCTCGCCCCTTGAGCAGATATTGCATCCCGTCGACTATCCTGAGCCAATAGTAAATCTGGAACGGAGTTACCGCCAGGCCAGAGACCGCTTGTGGGCGCTCAAATCAGAGCCGCTTATTCGCAAGGAGCGAGAAAGAATTCTGAATCGGCACGTAGAGCGGCGTTTTGCTGCTCAATTTGAAGAAACCGATTAATCCGCTGACACCTGCAATCTGATAACCTAGTCCGGTTGTTCTCGGGGGAAACTCATCATGGTGTTCATCCTTTTTATTTTGGGACTTCTAATCGCTGTGGTGGTCCTTACGCTCGTTTTTGCACCGATGCTCATCGATCAGCAGGAAATCGTTGCATTGGCTCAGGAGCAGGTTCGAAAGGCGACGGGCGGTGAACTCACCGTTGATGGCGACATCGAACTGTCACTGTTACCCAGTGTCGTCTTGGTTTTGGATCAGGCAACCATTGATCTTCCGCCACAAGGAGAAGGCGGATCACGCGTATTGGCGAGTATCGACGACATCGATATCGGGCTGTCACTTGTGGCTGCCATCAAAGGGGGTGATTCGCTTGGGGACATCACCTTATCCGGTGCCGACATTCAAATTTTTGATCCTGATGGTAGCGTCTCCGCCAGCCTGACGGTGCCATCAATGGTGGTGCAGGGCCTGAACCTCTCGGACCAGCCCATCGGGCTTGACGGGGGTGTGAATATCAACCTGCCAGAATCGGGCCAAACCATCTTGGTTGACATTGCAGGCAGTATCCGAGTCCCCTCCAGCATCGAACGGGTCACTATCGATAAGATGGATGTGGTCATCGATGGAGCCCTCAGTGAAACCCTGTCGGCCGGGCTCACTGGACGGGTCGTGCTTTCACCCATGGACGCAGATCTGGATCTGACCCTGACGACGCCTGGAGGGGTAATCGATGCCGATCTCCTGTATCAGGTGAGCAACAGTCCCCAGATCGATGCGGCGTTTCGTGCCGACCGGCTCGACCTCGATAGCATCCAGCCTGCAAGTTCGGCAACACCATCACCTGAGAGCGACGGCACTGCTGCAAGCGACGCCGAGCCTTCAACTCAAGTTCCCCCCGTACCTGTACCCGTGGGCCCCTTAAGAGACCTGGATTTGCAGCTCAGTGTGGATGCGAAGTCGATGGTGACGTCGGGCCAGGAAATCAGCAATGCCCAAGTGCTGTTCCGGGTGGTCGACGGTATCAGCGATATGAAATACCTCCGGGGCGTCCTCCATCAGGGACAGCTCGACACCCGCATGAAAATCGATGCGCGAAAGCCTGACATCAAGGCCACCATCGACGGCGGCATGAAAGGGGTCCAAATTGATAGCCTGCTCACGAGCGTCGGGTCTCCGGGCACCGCCGTAGGCCGCGTGGACATGGAGTGGGATATTGAGTCCACAGGGGTTACCCCTCAGGATCTTCAGCTAAATGTGGACGGTCAATTGGCGGTTGACGGCTTAAACGTCGAGATCACTGCCCTCGGTGTTCAGGGTCTTCTCTGCGAGGCGGCGGCTCAGATTCAACAAAAGCCTCTCACCAACGGGATGCCGTCAACAACACCCATTAACAAGATGGCACTGCGGATCGATCTTGGCGACGGACTGGCCACCATCTCAAACCTTAATCTTGCTTCCCCCGGCGTGGACCTCGAAGGAAAAGCATCGGTAGGTCTGTCCGACCAAGTCGTGAAAGCACGCGTGGCTGCCACACTAGGCGAGGAATTAGAGAATATCGATCCCGCTTGTGCCCTGAACGACAGGTATAAGGATGTGGAGTGGCCGGTCATCTGTCTGGGTAAAATTGGCGAGGACCCCAAAAGTTGGTGCAAAGTGGATGTGGAGAGTATTGCTACCCAGCTCTTGGAAAACGAAGCCAAATCAAGACTCCAGAAGGAGGTCGACAAGTTAGGAGAAGAAGCTGGCGGCTTCATCAAGAAACTGTTTGGTGACTGATGCCGGATAAATCTCCTGTTCTTTCGCGTCGCCACCTGATCAAAGCCTTGGGTGCAACCATGGGCATCTATGTCAGCAGAGTAAGGTCGCAGGAGCGAGCCGATACCGCTCCTTCTGCCACACCCACTATCTCTGTTGACCCGAACTCACCCCGCGCCACCCTCCTGGGTTTTGTTACCGACCATCAGCAAGCGGATCAGGTGCGCTGGCAAAAAAAGCGGGGTGATGTGGATGGCAAGCAGCAATGCCAGTCCTGTGCACTATTCAACCCCACCGATGCCAACGTGGGAACCTGTGCCATTTTCGATGACAGGCAAGTACCCGCTGCTGGCTGGTGTCATGCTTGGACGGAGAGCTAAACCCGCGCCACAAGCCACAAGCCACAAGCCACAAGCCACACAAGATTAACGTCCAAAACATCGGAGAGACTTTGACCAATCAGCAAGCACATTTTGACCACAGCTATCGCGCGTTGGGTGATCGGTATGCCACAGCCTGTACCGGGACGCCTGTAACAAACCCCAACTGGTTAGCCTGGAATGAAACCCTGGCTGAGGAGATGGGCTGGCCCAGCAAGTGGCGCCACACCTCAGCCGCTCTTGATGCTCTGGCGGGTAATAACGTGTTGGATGGTATGGACCCGGCAGCAACCGTTTATGCCGGGCATCAATTTGGCAGTTTTAATCCTCAACTGGGAGACGGCCGTGCACTGCTCTTGGGGGAGTGGGTAAACACGGAGGGAAAGCGATTTGACATTCAATTGAAGGGGGCTGGCCCCACGCCCTACTCCCGGGGTGGTGACGGTCGCTCACCGGTTGGACCCGTCGTTAGAGAGTATCTCCTCAGCGAAGCCATGTTCCATCTGGGAGTTCCGACAACCCGCGCCCTGGCAGCGGTAACTACCGGTGATCCAGTGATACGCAACCAAATCGAACCAGGGGCCATTCTGACCAGAGTCGCAAGCAGTCATCTACGTATTGGCACCGTTCAGTACTTTGCAATGACACAGCGCGGCGAGGGTCTGGAAACGCTGGTGAACTACGTCGCCCAACGTCACTACTCCGACAGCATCGAAACAACTGAGTGCTCCGAAACACAAGGCGCGGCACGTGCGCTGCTGAGCGGGATGGGAAAGCGACTGGCCGGTCTCGTGGCCAGATGGCAGTCTCTCGGTTTTATCCACGGCGTCCTGAATACCGACAATATGTTGCTCTGTGGTGAAACGATTGATTACGGACCCTGCGCCTTCATGGATAGCTTCACCGCCAACAAGGTGTTCAGCTCCATCGATACCGGTGGCCGCTACGCCTTTGCCAACCAGCCGGCAATCGCGCACTGGAATCTGAGCGTCCTGGCTCAATGTCTCCTACCTCTACTTGACGATCATGAGGAAAGCGCCTTGGCTTATGCACAGAGAGTGGTCGATGCGTTCCCGCAACAGTACACGGACGTTTATTCGGGATTAGTGGCCGCCAAATTTGGCTTTGACTCGATATCGGCGGCGGATCAGCCCCTGATCGATGGGTTTTTCACCCTGCTGGAAGAAAATGAGCATGATTTCACCCTCGCTCTCCGATGGTTAACCGAGACCGCAACCAGAAGCATTGATCACACCCCTCTTTCTGAACTCTTCATTCCCTCTCCCGCGCTTAAAGCCTGGTACCGGGAATGGACCGCAAGAGCGGACTGTAGCGAAGACGCGCTTGAGCGCATGGCACAGAGTAATCCCGTGGTTATTCCGCGCAATCACTTGGTTGCCCGTGCGATCACGCAGGCCGAGCAGGGCGACAATGCACTGATGACCAGCCTCGGTGAGCGCTGGCGAGCGCCCTACCGCTGGGAGAAGAGCGATACCGAGTGGGCGGCCTGCCCCAAAAAAGACGAGGAAATTCACCGAACCTTTTGTGGCACCTAAGGTAAGACCCGTATAATCGGTCAAACTTCCAAGGAACTGCCCGTGCCCTACGAATTCCTCGGCAAGCAGGTAAGCGGCCGATTCACCATTCCCTCAGGGATTGTCACTACAGCACCCAGCATCATCCAGCGATTCATTCGCGATGTGCCGTCGGTGGGCGTTATTACAACCAAAAGTATTGGACTAGAAGCCCGGGCTGGATACCGGGAGCCGGTATACAGTCAGTTTGCTCCCGGATGTTTTGTCAATGCTGTTGGTCTGACAAATCCCGGTGCCCACGCCTCTCTGGAGGCCTTGGGGCAGCTCAAGGTCCCTGCAGACCGCTTCTTGCTGGTGTCGATCTTTGGCGGGAGCATCGAGGAATTTGTAGAAGTAGCCCGGCTTCTGGAGTCGGTGGCCGACGGATTTGAACTCAATTTGTCCTGCCCCCACGCGGCGGGATATGGAATGGCCATGGGACAGGATCCCGGTATGGTCTACGACATCGTGGCCGCAGTGAAAAAGGCGGTATCCCTCCCCGTTATCCCTAAATTGACGCCCAACGTTGCCGATATTGCCAGCATTGGAAAAGCCGCCCTCCGCGCTGGCGCTGACGGTCTGTGTGCGATTAACACGGCAGGCCCGGGGTATACCGAGAGTCATGGGGCTCCGGTGTTATCAAATGGCGTTGGCGGCATGTCGGGAAAAGGCGTGCTGCCTACGGCGATGAAGGCCATCCGCGAACTCAGGGCTATCACCGATAAACCTATTATCGGCTGTGGCGGTCTGTCGAGTGCCGCCGATGTCGAAGCCGCCCTGCATAGTGGAGCCTCTATCGTCGGAATCGGCTCAGCCCTTAGCGGCATGGATACTGAAGACATAGCCAGGTATTTCCATTGTCTCGAGGCAGATCTTGATGAAGGCACAGCAACCGCAGAGACACTTATCCGCTACGACCTCTCAATGGATTTTAGTCCGGTCACCGTGGTGGCCAATGACCCGGTCTGTGACGACATCACCGTGATTACCTGCGAAGAATCGGTGAACGTGCAAGCCGGCGAATATGTTTTCATCTGGATTCCCGGCGTTGGCGAAAAGCCCTTTTCCTGCCTGACTGACAGCCCCCTTCGGTTCGCCGTTATCGACGTAGGCGAGTTCACTCATGCCTGCTACCAGCTAGAGCCCGGTTCACAGATGTATATTCGCGGTCCCTATGGCACGCCAGTCCAGCCACCCGATGATGCGACAATCATCTGCGTTGCCGGTGGTACAGGGCTGGCCGCGGTGTATCAGATTGCCAGGGATTTTGGCTCCGGCGAAAAACCTGCGCATATCTTCGCGGGAGCAAGGACCGCAGATCGCCTGTATTTTCTGGAGGAGTGCCGTGATATCGCCACGGTTACGGTTGCCACCGATGATGGGAGCGCAGGCTTTCACGGCAGGGTGACAGAGGCACTAGCGGATCACCTGGCCTCCTTGAGCGATGAAGAGCGAGCGTCAGTCTGGTTTTACAATTGCGGGCCAGCGCCCATGATTCATGCGGCGGAGGAAGTGCAACGAGCAGCAGGTCTTGAGCACCAAATACAGAGCGCCATTGATTACAGAACAAAATGTGGGGTCGGTATTTGCGGTGCCTGTGCAGCACCCGATGGCCGGCGTATCTGTATCGATGGGCCCTTTATCGCTCCAGAGCCGCCAGCCATTTCCGGATAAGGCACACTAGGCGAGCCACGAAAACAACAGAGCGCCAAAGATCAAACCTTTGAGAAACGCAACCCAAAGAAGCTGATAACTGTCGAGCTTCAGAATCTGTTGCCAATAATCGACCTGCTTGCGGTGCCAGGCAAAAAATCCCATTGCTACCTACCCCTGCCATTCTAGTGAGCTACAAGCGTATCCCAGACGGGGATCATCTGACACACACAAAAAAGCGACTGCGCTGGCTTCCCATCTACCGCTAGGTTATTCCACTGGTAACTGTCGCTTTTGGAATAGCTCAAAAGGCGTCAGCTAGTCCATAAGGGCATTCCCTAACCGAGTAATTCCCCTAAGATTGCCGTCATGCAGCCCCGGTACTTGGCTGCCACAGGGAGGACCTATGTTGACAATCGATGATGCCCGCGACCTCAAGTGGATACGTGTCACTGATCACTCCGACAGCGAAGAGGACATTGACTATGCTGGTGCTTTGCTGGGCTCGCGTAGCGATGGCACGATAGATATATTGTATCGTTGGGAACCCAATGCGTTTTGCCACTTTCACCGTCACCTGTGCGCGGTGACGTCCCTAGTCATCTCGGGCGAACTGCATGTCATCGCATATGAGGACAACAAAGTGAAGGCAACTCATGTGCGCAGCGCGGGTGACTATGCCCACTCTATGGACCCCCATGTACACAGAGAATTTGCGGGGCCCGACGGCGCGTTGGTGTTATTTCATTTGAAGACTGAAGACGGGCGACTCGTTGAACAGCTCAATAATGACGGCAGCGTTGCTCGGGTACTTACCCAAGAGCAACTTGAACGAGGTTGGCAGTAGTTCCGCTGCGGCTTGTCACCGTACCGAGATCGGAACTACCTTCTTTTGCGATCAAAATCCAGCTCTTGCCACTCCACCGGAGAACAACCAAAACGGCCGTTAAAGTAGCGAGAGAAATTGCCGGCGTTGGAGAACCCCGCGTGAGAAGCGATCACCTTGATTGGAAAAACCCGGCTTTCTAGCATGGGAAAAATAAGCTCGTCTCGCGACTCATTCACCAGCCCCTGAAATTGCTGCCCGATTTGTTTGTCCAGCCGCCGTTGCAGGGTTCGCTTGTCGCAGTTAAGTCGAGTGGCCAGTAACTCCAGACGACAGTTGCCAACAGGTAACGCGGCGCGTATCCATCCTTTCACCTGCTGTTTAAATCTGGCCGCCATTTCCTGCTCAGTCGCATCACGCATAAGGTCAAGGAATCCCTGCTCGTGCACGGCTTGCGCCTCGCCAAAATTTGGATTGGCCTCATTGAGGCTACTAATATCGATGAGAACCAAATCTTCAGCAGCATCGCTGATTATTGGCACGCCCCTGAAACTTTTCGGCCATTGATAACCGGCCTGGCTAGGCCTGCGGTGAATGGCGTCGACTTTCAACGCGTTGCCTACGGCCTCACCGAATCCCGAAACAATCTGAAGCGAGGCAAGAAAACTCATCTGCTCTAGCTCGGCAGCCGTCTGGTCAGGATTTGGCTCGACCCAACAGCACAAGGCAAGGTGATCTCCCTGGCGGCGCGGCTGCCAGTGGAGCGGCGCGGCATGGATGGGCATGAAGCGGAGCAATGCGCTAAGTGCCGAACCGACGGTGGAACAACCGCGCAGCATCGGCAACAAATCGCCTCCGCAGGCTTCCCCTTGTATTTCAGCGAGCGAGGCCAGCCGACTCACACCACCATCGCAGATCGGTGCCAACAGCCTGGTTAAACTTTGAGAGGGTATGACGGGAAAAGGAAGGTTGCCAGGCTGGTTTGCCGCCTCAATGGTCTCGGTGAAAAAACGGGAGTAGGAAGCATCCCCTACAAGATCCGTGGCTCCGGACACTGCTGCAGTGCTTATATAGTTGAGTGCCATACTCCCCCCTCTTGTGGGACAACTCGCGGCCTGCCCTCGGCTGATCTCTAAAAACTTCCAACTGCTTTGTGTGCTGACAGGCTTAGGAGATCAGGTGGTTACCAATACTGCTGACCTCTTTTGAATTTTCTAAATTTTTATAGGCGACAGGACCACGCGGGTCAAGTGTTTTTGCCGAATGCGCCACTCAGCACCCTTCACGCACCTACGCGCCTTTTTTACTATGCAAATTGCAAGACGGTGTGCAACGCTCTTTGCTAGCACCCTCGCGCCATGCTTTTTTGGCGGACACGTGCTGTCCCATAGCACTTGCAATCGTATCGTCCCACTGGCAAGTTTCTACTGATTGCGTGGGTGAGTGAAGTATCTCCTCTCACCACGCTTGGGGGAAACACCAAAAAAGGAATCATCATCATGTATCGAATCATCATCCTGTCCTTGCTAGCCGCATTGAGTGCATGCGGGGGCGACAAGCAAGCAACAACATCAGTGGCGGCAGAAAAACCTGAGGCTGCTCCAGTCGAAACCTCGACTGCGGCGGAAATTCCAGTGCCATACATGGTCGAGTACGTTTGGCATCAAGCGGATCAAAATTTTTCTGAGGATGCTTTGAAGAGTTTAACCGACCAATGGGCGGGCTATGCCGGCGAGGCTGACTGGGGTCTTATGATGGCCGCTGTCAACACACCCCGATTCGACGATGAGCGCTATGATTTTCTCTGGGTCATGATGTGGCCGAGTCAGGAAGCACGCGACGGCGCGTGGTCCAGCTGGGCTGAGAACTACGAGTCCCAGTGGCTTGAAGATAGCGCGGGCATTTTCACCTACAGCGCCGATAACGTGTTCAGTTTCGCACCAACTCCTGTCAGACAACCAAGCGCGCCTAACGCTTCAGGTATGGGCATAAGCGAATACATGTTCTGCTCCTATAACGAGGGCCATGGTGCTGAAGATCTAGCCGCATTCGTGGAACTTCACAACGAATTCATGGATGCCTATGAAGCTACCAACGGTGCCTCCGGTTATTGGGCTGCCACCATGGCGCCGTTTTTTGAACCCACCGCAGAAAATCCCTTTGACTACATGTGGTTCAATGGTTGGACCAGCGATCAGGAACGCGATGCAGGCTGGGCTGCTTACAACGAGGCAGCGCACGCAGCAACAGCTGGTGAATTTTCAACCTGCAACGGACCGTTTATCTTCGATTCCCGCGTGATCTACATGGCCGGGTCTTGACTGTCCACGCCTTGACGAAGCCCGGCACTTGCCGGGCTTTTTTTGTCAGTTAGCGCTTCGCTCAATTGACCACGCTGTCTGCACCGACGACACAAGGCACTTATACTTTAACCTGACCGCCAGCTTTTTTGAGAAGCCACAAAACCACGCACTGTATGATGTAGTCACAATATTGTTTGCGGAGATTTCGTCATGAAAAAACTGATTGCCCTGTCACTACCAGCTCTTATTTTCTTCTCAGTTCTGACGGCATGCTCTCAAGAGGCCAACAGCGAATCAACGGGGTCCAAACCCTTCGTCCTCATAGCTCGTCTGCACGCGCTGTCGGAGCAGCGGGAAACCGTTATCGCGTTGTCACGACACGCGGATGAGCGTGTAAAAGCGACCGAGCCAGGCATGCTGTTGCATACTTTTGACAGGGACCCTTCCGACCCACTTGGTTTCGTCTGGACGGAAGTGTATGCCAACAGCGACGCACTCGTTTTCCATCTGGAGAATCCTGACCTAATCGCCTACCTTGAGGAGGTTTCACCATTGCTTGACAGCTTTACCGTCGAGCTTTACGGAGAAGTCTCCAATGCTGCGGTAAACCAACTGAGGGCGACTGGAACCCCAACCACACACTATGAGACCGAGCTCGGTTATGTTCGCAATCTCACGCCGTAAAAACCTGTAGAGCGATCTTGACGGGCACAGTCTCTTACTTCGCCCCTAGTTCAGCAACAAAATCCCGCTGCAGGGTACGGGCGCACATAAGGAAGCAGGCAGCGGCAATGATGAAAATACTAGCGGTTGCCGCCATCGAAAACTTAAGACCGGTAGAATTTGCATCGCGACAGGCCTGCTCTGCCGAAGAAGTTTGAACATACTCGGCAGTCTTACAGATCTCTGGTGTCAGTGTGGTCAGTGGATCGAGGGCGAACAGCTGCTGCTGCATAAAGATGTCGCTCATGAAACCGACAAAATACGGACCAATTCCGTTGCCGATTAATGACACCAAAATCAGTAACACAGCTATGGCGGTAGCACGAGAGCGGTTGCTGACAACGCCCTGACCAATATTGTACTGAGCGCCTAGGTAGCTGTAATGCAACACAGCGCCAATGCCCCATAAGACAAACACCCAAAAAAGGTCTTCGACGAAAAAAGCCGTCACATAAGCTGGCACTGCCAATAACAGTCCCACGGCCGGCACAATGGCCATAGCTGTCGGTATTCGCTGGGTTAGGCGCTCGGTGATATAACCACCAAAAAACGTGCCGGCTGCTGCCATCAAAGACAAAGGCGCTCCAAAATTGATAGCTGCGTCGCGCACGCTTAACCCGTGCTCTCGCTGCAGAAATGGCGCCTGAAAACTGATGAGGCCGTACCCTACAAAAGCAACAAGCGAAGCGGCTATTGCCATCCACCAGAAGGATGGCTTGCCCTTGAGCTCAGCGAAGGTATCTGACCACCCCACAACCTTACTGTGATCAGTTTCGCTGGGAGGGTCTGAATAGCCACGAGGCGGCTCTTTGATAGTCAGCCACACAATGAGGGCAACAAGCACCCCGGGCAGGCCAACAACGACAAAAGCGACCCGCCAGCCTTCAATATCCGCCCAATTGATAGCACCGAACAAACCACCCAGACCAACACTTTGCACCCACTGCCCTACATCAGTCCCCTTCATCTGGGCGATAGGTCCACCAAAAAGGTTTGCCAGAACGCTGCCCAATGTCACCCCCATGGAATAGACACCCAGAGCCGTGGCGCGTTTACGGGCTATAAAATAATCGCCAATCAGCGAATTGGCCGGTGGGGTGCAACCCGCTTCACCAATCGCAACACCAATACGAAACAGTAGAAGTGTGACAAAGCCAGCGGCAACACCGCACAGCGCCGTCATCACCGACCAAAGTACAATACACAGAGCTATTATCTGGACCCGGTTCGACCGATCTGCCCACAGGGCTATCGGCAGCCCCATAACAGCATAAAAAATTGCAAATGGAGGGCCGTAAAGCAGACCCCACTGGGCATCTGTCAGCTGAAAAGACTCGATAATTGGCTGTGCAACGACCGCAATTAAGGTGCGATCAATAAAGTTAAGCGTGTACACCGCCATGAGTAACAGCAACACGTAGTTGCGGTATAAGGGGGAACCAAATCCGGTCAAATGACCCTTACTGCTGTTACCTTCGGTAGACACCATTACTCATTTTCCTTAAACGACTTGGGCACAACGGTTGCACCGCGCAGTGAACTATACCGCGGAATACAAATGGGTAGGGACAGCATCAGCGACCCAAGGCCGCTGCACATTAGATAGAGCGAATAAGCCTCTGTGCCTTCTTTAGTGGCCAGCAAACACCAGCATTTGCACAGGCATCACCAGTGCCTGAATACGCAAAATAACCGCATGCAGTGCACCTACCGCGTCCACCATGTGCAGGAAGAGGGTCTCACCGAGCCCAAGATCCCCTTGAGAGAGCAGCTCATGATTGTTGGTGTAGGCATTAGCAATACATTTGCTGCCAGGCATAACATTGTCCATACCGCCGGTGTAGAGCGGTTCCATAGCGACTGTCAGAGTTCCAGGCCTTGCCCGCTGCATTGTGTCGATCAGCACATCAGAAGGCTTAATCTGACCCGCCGCCACGACCGGCTGAACGCGGGTAACAATCATGGGGATAACGGTAAAAGGATTAGAGAGACACACCATCTCGGCGAGCGTTCCAACCTTGATCACTGGCGTTGCCAACTGAGTAAATCCAGCAGCAATCTGGTAGCGCCCCGACTCGGGGCCGTCCGACGGAATTAACACACCGGCAGGGCGTAAGATCGGATTGACGTAGTCTCCACGCTCCAGAAAGAATTGTGAGACCATGCCATCAACTCCCGCATAAATGACAGTCTTGCCAAGTTCAACCTCCGCCTGTTCCAGGGCACTTTTAGCGCTCTCGCGTTGAGCGGGCAAAACCGTATCGATTTGGGTCTTGACTGATTTGATGTTGGCTTCAGCTGCCTGCACACCCCCTTGGCGTTGAGCTACCGTGTTCTCCAAGCGCTCGATTTCAATCTGACTAACCAGTTGCTGACCACGACTTGAGACTGCTCGCTTTTTCTCTAACTCGTTCTCTGCCTGCTTGAGCGCACTTTCTGCTTGCACTAACGTAGCGTTAGCCGCTGCCAACTGGGCTTCAGCCTGAACAAAGGCCGTGTCGGCCTGTTGTAGCTTGCTTCGGGCCACATTAACTGCCGCCAGCTGTGAGTTATCAAGAAGACTAAAAATAGCGTCTCCGGCGGTTACCTGATCCCCATTTTTGACAAAGACCTCCTCTACCCGGCCACCGCCCTCAGGGAGCAGCGGAATAGTGCGGAAAAAGGGCGCCGCATTAGTCGTAGAAGGGTGGTAATAGAAAACCAGGGTAATCAGTGAAATCGTCAAGATTAGGCAAGCGGTAATACCCCACCGCAATTCGTACCACATGGTGAAAAAGGTGATTTCCACCCCCCATCTCATTCCTTGGGCGTGCCGTCGGTACAGATAATCAGGGAGGACCGTGATGAGTGAACAGAGGAGAAGCTCTAGCATGAATTAATCCTCCGCTCGACTTTGTGGTGTGGTTTCGGCGGCGGTCACTTCCTCGCTGGAGCCGCTGTCATCAGACTGCGTCATTTTGGAAAGAGACGACGAAATATCGTTCAGCGGAGTGACCAAATCAGGGAATTTGATCAGCGCAAGAATCAGTGCGGCAACCCAGAAGATATTGTTATGGGTAAACAGCGCCAGCAGTGCCAGTACCATGATGAGCTGCGACTGTGTATTGCCGTGCTTATGGGCGAGCTGTTCGGGGATAGCGTGGAGCTTGAGGTAAAAAACGCCGATGCCAAGCACCACGGCTATGACGATAAATACAACGGCCGTAAACAGCGGATCACTTCCGTCCGCTGCGCCGATAAATCCCGGCAACTCGTGGGGTGCAAGTGGGTGAATCTGGCCTGACATACGTCCTCCGAAGACCGTGCGCGACTTGTCCCCATCATCCTAAACCAGATAACCATTTTCTCAAGGACTTGGTCGGCTTTTCACTGAGCAAACCACGTCAAATCGATCGTGAGAGGACTTTTTCTCGGTCTAAATTCTCTTTGGACTGACGCGAGACCGCTGAACATGGAAAACTTCCACTCTTCAACAAATAGCTATCGACGCGTTGTTGGAGACCGCCGCAAACTTGGTACACTCCCTCCTTACTCACATCATCCACGTCACCTACTCTTTCATGCATCCTACGGTTTTAAAAAAATGGGCACTTGCGCTGGCTCTCCTCTCAATCTGTTTGACAAACTCTGCTGTTGCTCAGTCGATCGACGAAGATGAACTTGGCGCCTGGTATATTTATGCCTTCAGCTACGATGCAAAAGACAGTCGCTGGGGCGCGCAGGGCGACATCCAATATCGGAATTGGGATACCCTCGGCGACCTAGAGCAACTGCTTATTCGAGGCGGGATGACCTACAGGCCCGATTCTTTGCCCGGAAAATACACCTTGGGGTATGCCAACATCACATCCGGAGCGTTTGGCAGCTCGTCCAGAACCCTACGAGAGGATCGTGTCTATCAGGAAGCGCTTTTCCCTCATCGGCTTGGTGAGCGTGTCTATGTACGACATCGATTGCGGTACGAGCAGCGGTGGGTTGATTATCAGGATTTTCGAACGCGATTCCGCTACGGCTTGTTTGTCGATGTTCCGTTTAACAAAACCACTCTCGACAAGGGCGCGTGGTATCTATCCCTATACAACGAGATCTTTCTCAACGGGGAACACGATATTGGGCTAGATACGCGGGTGGACACCTATGACCGCAATCGTTTTTATGCCGCACTTGGGTACAGCATCAGCAACACCATGAAGCTACAGATAGGCTACATGCATCAAGACACCAAGGCTTATCAGAAGGGCCAATTCCAATTCGGGATTATGCAGGCGTTTTAGATCGCGAAGCGGGGAGCAGGCTTAGGTGGTAGACACTGCTGCCGTCCCCAATTGAGTCATTTTTTCCCTCACTTCGCCTTAGTCACGCTACGCCGATCTCAAAGATGGCGCAAAGACTTCTATGGAATGAAGGGTGGTCTATTATTACCCTGCGTTACTAAACGGGGAGCTACTCCATCGATAAGCCAAGTGTTGCTAGCGGCCACTTACTCTTCGAGACAGTCAGTCGCTGGTGCGACGTCAATATCGCCTGAGGCCTCCCAGAGGGGAACTGAATCTTCAAAGCCCGTAACACGCAGCGCGGCATCGCTATTGAGAACAACTTGCAGGGATCGCCGCCTAATTTCCGCATCGCCGCCACCTGCACTCAAACCAAATGTATCCTTGGGTCTGAACATAAATACATGAATCGGGTTGCCAGCTGTAAACGATTTCGTGCTCCCAGCATCGGAAGCAAAGACGGCTCCCAGATAATGCTTAGCGCCTGGCAAGTCAACGTAGCTCGGACAACCCGCACTGGCGTCGAAAAATTTAAATTTTGCGTTGAAGGCGCCCCCTTGTATCGATACCTTAAAGCTAACTTTTTCAGTAATGCTTTCTGCTTCTGTCGTTTCCTCCGCACTGACAAGCCACGGCGTCCACATCCCAAGCACAACCAGAGCTATTATAAAACGCATGTTCTCTCCCACCTCTCAATTTAAGTGATCAGGTTACCGGACCTACATGGGGCCCTCAATAAATTCACTGCGCAAACGACGGCAAGTTCATAGTAGCGTATGCTGAAACCAAAGCTTTATGGGGGTGTTTATGCCAAAACTTATCGTGTCCCAATCTATCCTATGGGCAGCGGCCATTTTAGCCACCGCTCTTTCCAAAGACGCAAGCGTCAGCGTTCCACTCATTGTGGTCTGTGCCACTATCGCAATCGGCATGCTGCAACAAGAAATCAAGAAGCTCAAAACAGAAAGGTGAAGCATCCCTATTTTTGTTCGCCTGCCGTACAAGGTCGCTTATGTCCATTTTTTATAGCTGTTATCACGGCTTTCCATTGGATTAGCGTGAATGCAGAGTCGCTACCAGATCCGTTAGCGGCTGGCTGGCAAGGGAAGAAGGTGTGCGAGCAACTTCATGAGTCAGTCGACATGCGGGTACTGAGATGCACCTTCGAGCCGGGAGTTGGGCACGAACGGCATTTTCACACCGCGCATTATGGTTATGCCCTGTCAGGAGGAACCATGAAAATCACCGACAGTAGCGGCACACGAACTGTCGAGTTACAAACAGGCAGCGATTTTTACAGCAATGGTATTGATTGGCATACCGTCATCAATGTGGGTGAGACAACGGTACAGTATTTGATTGTTGAGCCCCCGCCGTAACAGGGGCCTTGTGGTTTCAGAAAGACTAGTTAACCATCATCAACGAGCGGTGTAGATCCACCACACAGGTTGCGGGCTCGCTCAAGCCTGCATCCTGCAACGCCGATGATGTGGACCCGTTACGGGTATTGTCCAACACCTTCATCATATCCTCCGGCTTACCGGTCACCATAGCGGCATAGTCAAAACCGGAGAAACCAAAGCCCGGCGTAAACACATAGCTGCCGACCGTGCCGTCTATATCGGCATTCTGTGCGGCGTTGACTGCCTTACGATAGGCCATGGCATTTTTCATGGTGTTGCCTTCCTTGAGGTTACATACCCTTATGTACAGTGGCTTCACCGGTGCTGCTGGTGCCTCCTCCCCTGCTGGCTGTACGGCCCAGGTGGTGGGCTTGGCACACGTAGCCATATCGTTAATTTTCGCCGCTACCTCACCGCCATGAGCGCGCCATGCAGCATCGGCATCACCATAATCGACCCAGGACGGAAAATAGTTGACCCAGCGAACATCGACCTGATCGTAGGGTTGGTTAACGGACACCGCCTCCCAGAGGAAAGCCGTCATGTTCAGGTCATGCTTTTTTACCAAATCAGCAAAATCACCCGCACCGAGAGCAGCAAGCTGATCTGCAGTAACGCCCTCCTTGAGATTGCAATCATAAATTTCAGCCACCTGTGGCGAGGCTTCTTCATGATGTGCAGCGAACACTGATCCTGCCAATAGAAGGCAGGCAGCGCCTGTAAATAACTTTTTCATTGTTAACTCCAGTATGTTGTCGTGAAAAATATGGCCTGCATCCAGCCGCCATCGTAAGTAACCACGAAGTAGTCAAGCACTTACTCTGATTTCGTGCCTTTTTCCAACGAATTGATGCCGCAGTGGTGATTTTGTCGCTGGCCTCACACTAGGTGTCGACTAGGAGGTGGGTGGAGAGACAGCCTTTGAGCATTCCACATTTAATAAGACTAAGATAACGCTATGTTGAAAAGCAGGAGCACTGCTCTACACTTCAAGAAAGCCCTTTACTTTGAGGATAACAACGATGGCTTTTTTCGAATTACGGTTCTGGCAACGAAATCAGTTCGCGCTTGGGGTGCTCGCAATCCTTATAGGGGCTGGGGCCTGGGGTATGGAGTTCGCGGGCACAGTCTATATCTGTCCCTATTGCAGAGTTCAGCGGACCGTCATTTTACTTCTAGGAATCATGATGATCCTACCTTTTGCCCACCATTGGGTGATGAAGTACTTTGCATCGGTTATTGGATTTCTGGGGGCGGTAGTCGCCGTCAATCAAAACTTTATGGGCTGGGTAAAAATATCTAAAGGCGAGTTTGCGTTTAACGAACAACTTTACATTGATCCCTTTCTGCTCTCTAGTGGGTCACTGTTTATTATTATTGGGCAGCTATGGTTACTGATGATGGCAAAACGCGAGAGTACTGCTGACTGAGTAGTGGCGGCTGATCACCATCACCCAAGATGAGCAGCGCAGCCATCTCTATTTCGGTTACCTAAATCTGCCCCATTGCTTTCAACTGATCGGCAGTGATCTTGGCGGACTCCTCGATGGATATAAGCCGCCAATCAAAAGCAGCAGAAAACTCCTTGCTATCAATGTCTTTGATTTTGCCAACCAAGGGAACCAGTGCTGCTACCTGTTTATCAAATACAGCGATTATCTTTAAAAGCCACTTAGGGAGATTGAGTTTGGGGGCTTTATAACCAAGCCCCCGCAAAATTTCTGACAACTGGCTAACCCATATTTCATCTCGGGACAGAATGATTCTTTTGCCATCCGTTTTGGTATTGGTCATGGACTCGACATGAGCTTTCGCCACATCTCTGACGTCGACAAATCCTATGTGTATCCGAGGATTGCCGGGGGTTGACCCATCGAGCATCTTTTTTACAAAAAGATTGGAGGTCCCCAGATCACTTGAGAGCATCGGTCCAATAACTGCGACAGGATTGATGACCGTTAATGTGAAACTTGGGGCCGTGTCCATAAACGCCCAAGCAGCTTTTTCTGCGAGCGTCTTGCTTTTGTTGTAGGCGGAGATATTTGGATTGTCGAGGTTTGACCAGTGTGACTCATCAAAGAGGGTTGTGCCGTCAAAGGTATCCCCCACCGCCGCAAATGAAGAAGTGAGAACGACCTTCTTTACAGATTCCTCTCGAGCGGCGAGCTCCAACACTTTCTTTGTTCCCGCCACAGCCGGCTTTATAAGATCGTCTTCATGCTCTGGAATGCCCGGAATGAACGGTGAGGCCACATGAAGAATGTAATCGCAACCCGTCACGGCGTCCTCCCAACCGGAATCTCCCAACAGGTCACACTCAAATAACACGAGGTTATTATCAGACAGCCCAGCTTTTTTTAATGATTCCCTTATTTCTGCTTCTCTGGATTTTGACCGCAGCGTGCCGTGAACATGGTGGCCCGCCTGTATTAACTGATGCACGCAGTGGAGGCCAATAAATCCCGTCGCTCCTGTAAGCAGTACTCTAGACATTCTCTCTTCCCTCGCCCATACGCTGACACGCCTGCCTAGGAGAGTAGCTGATATCTGCTGTTATGTATCGATGGGGCAGTTTTCCGAGAAAAATTTTCTCGTGCCGCCGATGACCGCTTCAGAATTTCTTATCATCAAAAAAGCAGCCACGCTCGTCATATAACGATGGCAAAAAACCTGGGAGATCACCCTGATTGCGGGACTGGTAACACCACGGAACGGCCAGAAAGGACACAGTGTGAGTGGTGCCGGAGATAGGAGTCGAACCTACGACCTTCTCATTACGAATGAGCTGCTCTACCAACTGAGCTACACCGGCACGGGCCGCGAATGGTAAGGATTTCTGATGCCTGCCTCAAGCCCTCGCAGGGGCAAGAGTTGGCAACTCGCGCTGTCTGGTGGTCACCCTGACGGGCACGGGAATCGGGATGAACCAGCCTCAGGCCGACAA
>Ga0255776_10001034_pt1 | contig 31918 bp, 16 predicted proteins | sample 071ome_19_FD_179974 | JGI IMG/M metagenome (GOLD analysis project Ga0255776, IMG submission 179974) | Coastal salt marsh microbial communities from the Groves Creek Marsh, Skidaway Island, Georgia - 071413AT metaG (version 2) | ecosystem: Environmental > Aquatic > Marine > Intertidal zone >... | reverse complement strand
TCGAGCGGACGCGGAGAGGAACCGTCCGGGCGCCCCCGCCCTGCGCCCGGGGGGAGACCCCCGCCGATCCGCTCCCGCCGCCCGGCACCGCTCGTTCGCTCAACTCCGGTCTCCTTCTGCTCCCTCGGGTGAAGGGGCGAGGATACCGAACAAAGCACGAACATCAAGGGCCGACGGCGCCCGGGGAAGGGCCCAAGAAGATCGATAACCCATTCAATGGAATGAGCTTAAAAGCCCGAGGCGCTCACTTCGGAGAGAGGGTCAGCCGCCCCGCGGAGCGGTCCATCTCCAGCGTGAAGTTGCCGAGGAAGTTCAGGCCCAGGAGACCGAGCCCTCCCCCCCCCGGGAGGTCGAGGACGGTGACCTCCACATCGGCGACGGTCCAGCCCCCCAGAGTGATGGAGGGGACGACGACGATGGGGACCTCGATCACATCGCTCGCCGTCCGGAGCTGGCGACGCGGCGTCCTCTCGTCGATGCGGATGCCGAGTCGTTCGATCGTCGACCAGGGGAGCGAGGTGTAGCTCGCTCCGGTGTCGACGAGAAACCGCTGCTCGACCCCGGCGACATCCGCGTGGGTGGTGATCGCCCCCGCGCCCGGCTGGAAGCGAATGACGATGCGCCCCTCCGCGCCCTTCAGCTCGGAGATCCAGCGCTCGAGCCGGGCCACGCGCTCGGAGAAGGTCGCGGGGAAGGAGACCGCTCCCAGGAGCTGCTCCGCCTGGGACCAGTTCCCCTCCATCAGCCAGAGCTCCACCTCGCTGAGGTAGAGGTCGGAGTCGTCGGGGAACCGCTGGCGTCCATCGTCGATCCACGCCCACGCCCTCCCGACATCCCCGTCGTCGATCCTCCGGCGGACGACCTCCCGCAGGAGAGCGAGGATCCGGGAGAGGAGAGGCTCCTCCATCGGGCTGCCGACGGGGACGAGCTCATTGGCGTGTCGATCGAGCGCGGCGAGTCCCGCCTCCGGACCGTCCACCTCCGCGAGGGCGTCGATCCAGAGGAGGAAGACCGCCGGGTCGCGGAGAGTCCGCACTTCCTCGATTCCGAGCGCGTCGAGGATGACCCCGGTGCTGCCGCCATCGAGGAGCTCCCGCATCGCGCGGGCCACGGGGAGGACGGCGCTCGCCACCTCCCAGCGCTCCCGCCGGTCCTCCGGCTGGAGCCGGGGCTCGGCCCGGAGCGCGGCGCCGTAGGCGGGGAGGACGACCGCCGGGGCCGCTCCCCCCTCCGCGCCGTGATGCGCCTCCTCCAGCCGCGCCTCACGGCCACCGGCGAAGGTCCTCGCGTAGAAGTCGGCCACGGTGGTCTCCACCCCGAGGGAGGGACCGGGGCCCCCGGCCCAGAGGCAGAGGCGGGAGCGCTCTCCCGCGCGCTCTCCCGCGAGGCCCCATCCGACGACCGTGCCCTCCGTGAGGAGGACTCCGCCCGCTCTCAGGTCCTGGCCGATCTCCGCCGTGAGGAAGAGCCCCTCCTGCCTCAGCTCGCTGGGGGTCGCGAGCGGCTCGGTTCGATTGCCGGAGAAGGAGACGAAGGTGATCTCCTCCGACTCCTGCCAGGCATCGAGGGGCGGGGCGCGATCGAGGTCGGGGGTGTCGATCCGCCAGAGTCCGACTTCCTCGCCGGGGGCCCAGATCCCATCGAGGACCTCCGTCTCCCCGCCGAGCCCGGGGCGGAAGACCCAGCGGGTCGCTCCGAGGGCCTCTCGCCGGGGCACCGCGATCCACCCGCCGCGGGTCGCCCCCACCGCGACCCGGCCGAGCACGTTGCCCTGCGCCCCCTCGAACTGGAGCCAGCCCGCGATGATGCGCGAGGAGGAGCCTCCGGTGCCCTGCAGGAGCAGCTCCTCGACGGGCGGCGGCGGGGAGGGTTGGGGGCGTTCGGGGGGGGTCTCGGGAGGAGAGGGGCGGGGCTCACGGAGCGCGACGCGGCCCTCCTCCCCCGGCGGCGGGGACTCGCGACCCCCGCCCCGGTCGAGGACGAGCAGGAGCGCGAGCCCGGCGGCGAGGGCCGACACGGCGATGAGCGCCGCCCCGGGCTTGCGCCGCGAGGCTCCGCCCCCGCGAAGGGCGGCGCCGCACTGGTCGCAGTGCAGCGCTCCTTCTGCGTTGTAGCTCGCGCAGCGCGGGCACTCGACGGCCATCGCTCCTCCTTCCCGACGGAGGCTCCGGGGGACCCCACCCCGACGACGCGGGGTTCCCGGGGAGGATACCCCGACGAGCCCGACCGCGCCCCTTCGTCGACGGAAAGCGCGGGGACTGAAAGGGTGGGGAGCCTTGGCCGCTCCTGCTATTCTCCCCCCCCACGAACCTCCGGAGAAGGAGCCTCCTCCATGCGCCGTCTCGAGAGCCAGATCGACCGCTCGGACGCGACGACCGACGCCGACTTCCGCCGCAACGAGGAGGCCTCCCTTGCGCGCCTGCAGACCCTCCGGGAGGCTCTGGAGCGTGTGCGCGCCGGCGGCTCGGAGGGGGCGGTCGAGCGCCACCGGAGTCGCGGCAAGCTCTTCGTCCGCGATCGCGTCGACGCCCTCCTCGACCCCGGCTCCCCCTTCCTCGAGCTCGGCGCGCTCGCCGGCTGGGACCTGTACGGGCCCGGGCGGTCGCCGGGAGGGGATGTCCCCTCGGGAGGGATCGTGACCGGAGTCGGCCGCGTCGCGGATCGACTGGTGATGGTCGTCGCCAACGATGCGACGGTGAAGGGGGGCAGCTACCACCCGATCACCGTGAAGAAGCACCTGCGCGCGCAGGAGGTGGCCGAGGAGAATCGACTCCCCTGCCTCTACCTCGTCGACTCCGGCGGAGCCTTCCTCCCCCTCCAGGACGAGGTCTTCCCCGACCGCGACCACTTCGGGCGGATCTTCTACAATCAGGCGCGCATGTCCGCGCAGGGGATCGCCCAGATCTCCGTCGTCCTCGGCTCCTGCACCGCGGGCGGGGCGTATGTCCCCGCCATGAGCGACGAGTCGATCATCGTCCGCAACCAGGGGACGATCTTCCTCGCCGGTCCGCCCCTCGTGAAGGCGGCCACCGGTGAAGAGGTGAGCGCGGAGGACCTCGGGGGCGGAGATGTCCACAGTCGCCGCAGCGGGGTGACCGACCATCTCGCCCGCGACGACGCCCACGCGCTCGAGCTCGCCCGGGACTCGGTCGCCGCCCTGCCGCGTCGCGCGCCGACCCCCTTCGACCGCATCGAGCCGGAGCCCCCGGCCTGCGACCCCGCCGAGCTGCACGGGATCATCCCCACCGATCCCCGGCAGCCGTTCGAGATCCGCGAGGTGATCGCGAGGATCGTGGACGGGAGTCTCTTCCACGAGTTCAAGGCGCTCTACGGGACGACCCTGATCTGCGGCTTCGCCCGAATTCACGGCTACCTCGTGGGGATCGTCGCCAACAACGGAGTTCTCTTCTCGGAGTCCTCCCTGAAGGGGACCCACTTCGTCGAGCTCTGCAGCCAGCGCGGGGTGCCCCTCATCTTCCTGCAGAACATCACCGGCTTCATGGTCGGGCAGCGCTACGAGGAGGGGGGCATCGCGAAGGATGGCGCGAAGCTCGTCCACGCCGTGGCGAACTGCGCCTCTCCCCGCTTCACCGTGATCGTCGGAGGCTCCCACGGGGCCGGGAACTACGGCATGTGCGGACGCTCCTACCAGCCGCGGCAGCTCTGGATGTGGCCGAACGCCCGCATCTCCGTCATGGGAGGGGAGCAGGCCGCGCAGGTCCTCCTGACGATCAAGCGCGACCAGCTCGCCGCGGAGGGGAAGACGCTCACCCCGGAGGAGGAGGAGAGCATCACCGCTCCGATCCGGGAGAAGTACGAGCACGAAGGCAGCCCCTACTACTCGAGCGCGCGGCTCTGGGACGACGGAGTCATCGATCCGACCCAGACCCGCGAGGTCCTCGCCCTGGGGATCGAGGCGGCGGCCTGCGCACCGGCGGCCGAGCGTCGCGTCGGCATCTACCGCATGTGATCGAAGCCCCCCGGAGGAGGCCGATGGAGTTCGAGACGATCCGGATCGACCGCGCGGGGCCCCGCGCCGATGTCGTGCTCGCGCGCCCCGAGGTGCGCAACGCCTTCGACGACCGCCTCGTCGGCGAGCTCACTGCTGCGTTCGATGCGCTCGGGGGTGAGACGGGGGTTCGGGTCATAGTCCTGCGCGGCGAGGGCAAGGTCTTCTCCGCGGGCGCCGACCTGAACTGGATGAAGAGCAAGGTCGATGTCCCCGTTGAGGAGAACATCCGAGACGCGGAGGCGATGGCGGGGATGTTCCTCGCGATCGACCGCTGCCCCAAGCCGGTCCTCGCCCGGATCCAGCGCGCGGCCATGGGTGGAGGCGCGGGCCTCGCCGCGGCGGTCGACATCGCCGTCGCCGAGGAGGGCTCCCTCTTCGCCTTCTCCGAGGTCCGACTCGGGATCATCCCCGCCGCGATCTCGCCCTTCGTCGTCGCGAAGATCGGGGCCGCCCACGCGCGACGCTACTTCCTGACCGGTGAGCGCTTCGATGCCGATGAGGCGCGGCGGATCGGCCTCGTCGCCGAGGTGGTCCCCCCGGCCTCGCTCGACGCCCGAATCGACGAGCTCTGCGGCGCCCTCCTCGCCGGAGGCCCGCAGGCGGTCGCCGCCGCCAAGGCGCTGATCCCGGTCGTCTCCGGAGCCCCGGACCGCGCCGCGCTGATCCCCGAGACCGCGCGGAGGATCGCGGCCCAACGCGCCGGCGCCGAGGGACAGGAGGGCATGCTCGCCTTCCTCGAGCGGCGCCCGGCGCCCTGGCTCTCCGATGACGGGGAGGGGACGACTTGAGCGCTCCGATCGTCCTGGTCGCGAACCGGGGGGAGATCGCGCGGCGGGTCCTCCGAACCGTGCGCCGCATGGGGTACCGCTCGATCGCGGTCCACTCCGAGCCGGACGCGGGCGCCCCCGCGCTCGCCGAGGCGGACTTCATCGTTCCCCTGGGTGGAGTCACCCCCGCCGAGAGCTACCTCGACATCGAGAAGATCCTCGCGGCCGGTCGCCGCCACGCCTCCGCGGGGTCACGGGTCCTCGTCCACCCCGGGTACGGCTTCCTCTCCGAGAACGCGCGCTTCGCGGAGGCGGTCGAGGCGGAGGGGTGGCTCTTCCTCGGCCCCACCGCCGCGAGCATCACCGCGATGGGAGACAAGACCGCCGCCCTCGTCGAGGCGCGGGAGGCGGGGGTCCCCATCATCCCGAGCCATGTGCCCGACCCGGGGAGCACCCCGGACCCGCAGGAACTCATCGCCCGCGCCCGGGAAATCGGTCTCCCCCTGATGGTCAAGGCGGCGGCGGGCGGAGGCGGCAAGGGGATGCGGATCGCCCGCACCGAGGCGGAGCTTCCCGAGCTCGTGTCGGCGGCGGCGCGGGAAGCGCTCGGCGCCTTCGGAGACGGCCGGCTCTTCCTCGAGCGCTACCTCGAGGGAGCCCGGCATGTCGAGGTCCAGCTCCTCGGCGATGGCGCCGGCAAGGCGATCGCGATCGGGGAGCGCGACTGCTCGATCCAGCGTCGACACCAGAAGCTCGTCGAGGAGTCCCCCGCCCCCGGCCTGATGGCGGAGACCCGGGCCGCCATGCACGCCGCGGCGATCGCCCTCGCGGAGCGGGTCGACTACCGCGGAGCGGGGACGGTCGAGTTCATCCTCGCCTCGAGCGGAGAGTTCTACTTCCTCGAGATGAACACGCGCCTCCAGGTGGAGCACCCCGTGAGCGAGCTGGTCCATGGCATCGACCTCGTCGAGGCCCAGATCCGGATCGCCGAGGGGGATGCGGACGGCTCCCCCTTCGACCTCGGCACCCTCGGGGACCTCTCTCCGCGGGGACACGCGATCGAGCTGCGCGTCTACGCGGAGGACCCCGCGAACGGCTTCCTCCCCTCGATCGGTCAGCTGGACCTCGTGCACTGGGCGGATGACCCGGGAGTCCGGGTCGATGCCGGCGTGGTCACCGGACAGTGCGTGACGATCGACTACGACCCCATGCTCGCCAAGCTCATCGCCCACGGCGCCGATCGCGCGGAGGCGATCGACCGCCTCCGCGCCGCGATCGCCGGGAGCTGCATCGCCGGAGTCGAGACGACCCTCGCCTTCGGGCGCGAGCTGATCGGCCGGGACGACTTCCGCCGCGGGGATGTCTTCACCACCTTCATCGCCGAACGGATGCCGGAGTGGCAGCGGCCGGAGGTCGGAGCGGAGTGGCGGGAGCTGATCATCGCGGCCAGCCGCCACCTGCGCGTGGAGGCCGCGCGGGGCCCCACCGGTGGCCCCGGCACCCTCCCGACCCCCTCGGAGACCCTCGACGGCTGGAGGCACCTCGGATGAGCGGTCGAGTCCGGATCGATCGGGATGGCGTGCTCACTTCGGGGGAGACCCGCCTCGGGAGGATCGTCTCGTGGCAACCCCCCGTCCTCCTCGTGGAGCGTGACGGGGAGGTGCGCCGCGTCTTCCTCGCGACCGGGGAGCGCGGCGCGAGCTTCACCGTCGACGGGCAGGGGCACGAGGTCCCCTCCCCCACCCGAGCGGGCGCCTCCACGCCCGGAGGCGCGGAGGCGGGAGGCGGCGAGCTCACCGCTCCGATGCCGGGACGGGTCCTCGAGGTGCTCGTCGCCGTCGGGGACACGGTCGAGGCGGGACAGCGGCTGCTCGTGCTCGAGGCGATGAAGATGGAGACGCCGGTCCGGGCGCCGGCCGCCGGTGTGGTGCGCGCCCTCCTCGTCGAGGCGGGGGGACCGGTCGAGATGGGGCAGCTCCTCCTCGAGCTGGATGCCCACACCGGCCCGGGAGAGGGGGAGGCGTGAGCCACGGCTCCCTCCCCGCCAGGGTCCGGATCGTGGAGGTCGGTCCCCGGGACGGCCTGCAGAACCAGACGACGGTGCTCCCCACCGCGACCAAGCTCGCGTGGATCGAGCGCCTCGCGGGCGCCGGGCTCCGGGAGATCGAGGTGACGAGCTTCGTCCGCCCCGATCGGATCCCCCCCCTCGCCGATGCCGCCGAGGTCGCGGCCGGTCTCACCCCTCGCGATGGCGTGACCTGGAGCGCCCTCGTCCCCAATGCCCGCGGACTGGAGGGGGCGCTCGCCGCCGGGATCCGGGACATCTCGCTCTTCACCGCGGCGAGCGAGACCTTCTGCCGGAAGAACATCAACGCCTCGATCGCGGAGTCCGTGGAGCGTTTCCGCGTCCTCCTCGAGGCCGCCCCCCGCGACGCCGAAGGGCGCCGCGACCTGCGGGTCCGGGCCTACCTCAGCACCTGCTTCGGCTGCCCCTACGAGGGGGCCATCCCGGCGGAGGCGGTGGTCGAGGTCTGCCGGCAACTCCTCGCCCTCGAGATCGACGAGCTCGCCATCTCAGACACCATCGGCGTCGCGACCCCCGCCGACATCCACCGCGTGATCGACGCCGTCGAGGCCCTGCCCGGGCTGGACCTCGGGAGCCAGGTCGCGCTGCACCTGCACGACACCCGGGGGACCGCCCTCGCGAACGTCTGCGCCGGACTGGAGCGTGGGATCTCGATCTTCGACGCAGCCGCCGGCGGACTCGGCGGCTGCCCCTACGCGCCCGGGGCGAGCGGGAACCTCGCGACCGAGGATCTCGTCTACCTCCTCGACGGGCTCGGGGTCGAGAGCGGAGTCGATCTCGAGTCGCTGATCGACGCCGGGCTCTGGTTCGAGCAGGAGCTCGGGAGCCGGCTCCCGGGCCGCGTCATCGGGGCGGCGCGCGCCGGCCGCTGACCGCGCTCCTCACTCCGCGAAGCGCAGCGCGACCTCATCGATGAAGAGCCAGGGCGGCTTCCCCGCCCCGGGGCTCCCCGGCGGAATCGTGACCAGCGGCTCGATCCTCACTCGGATCCGCGACACCTCGGTCTCCACCCCACCGAGCTCGACCCAGCGGGCGCTCCCCCCTCCGTCACCGCGCGGGGGCGCGACCACGCCCTTGCGGGTGAACTCCCCGGACTCCCCCGCCGTCCAGAGCTCGATCGCGCGCGGGAGGTGAATCCAGGAGGCGGGCTCGTCGAGGAGATGGAGCGCGACCGAGGACAGGCTGCGGGGCTTGTCGAGCGCGAGCTCGAGGGTGAGCGGCCCTTCCCTGAAGCCGAGCCACCCCTCCCGGGTACGCGGGGCGAAGCGGGAGCCGGAGCGCGCGACCCCATCGGTGAGCATGACCGCGGGATCCCCCCCGTGGTCCCGCCGCGGGGCGGGGTCGAAGCTCACGGCCAGGCCCCGCCCATCATGGGCGACCTTGCGCGGCGCGAGGGCGTCATCGATGGCGCCGGGATCGTCCTCGTAGCGCTCGCGCAGGTCATCGAGGCGGGCCTCGAGCTCGCGGCGAACCCCCGCGAGAGTCGGGTCGCCGATGCGATTCACCCGCTCGTCCGGGTCCGACTGGAGGTCGTAGAGCTCCCACGCATCGATGTCGTGGTAGAAGTGGATCAGCTTCCAGCGCTCGGTGCGGATCCCGACATGACGCTTCACCGCGTGCACACCGGGATACTCGAAGTAGTGACCGTACACCTCGGAGGGCGGCTCCTCCTCCGGGCGACCGGCGACCGCTCCCCAGAAGGAGCGCCCATCGATCCCCGCGAGGGGAGGCAGCTGCGCCGCCTCGAGCAGGGTCGGCGCGATGTCGAAGTTCTGCCGGAGGCTGCGGTCGACCCGCCCCGCCTCGATGGTCGCGGGATGCCGGACGATGAACGGCATCCGGGCGGACTCCTCGTAGAGGAAGCGCTTGTCGTACCAGCCGTGCTCACCCAGGAAGAAGCCCTGATCCGAGGTGTAGATGACGATGGTGTCATCGAGGATGCCGCGATCCTCGAGCGCGGCGAGGACCCGCCCGATCTGGTCGTCGACTCCGGCGATGCAGCGGAGATAGTCCCCGAGGTACCGGCGCGCCTTCCACTCCACGAGCGCCTTCCCCTCGAGGGACGCGGCGCCGAAGGCCGCATCCTCGGCGGCGTAGGCCGCGTCCCAGAGGGCTCGCTGCGCCGGGGACATCCGCTCGAGGAGGCCGTTCATCGCCTTGCCGAGCCCATCCTCCTGCGGTCCGCCGCGCCACTTGAGGTCGTAGAAGAGATGCATGTGCTCCGCGATCGACATCTCCTGCTCCCGTGAGGCGGCGCTGCGCGTCGGGTGGGTGTCGTGGAGGGTCTCGGGCAGGGGGAGCGGCGGGTCTCGCAGCAGACCCAGCTGGGCGGGCGCGGGCATCCAGTTCCGATGCGGCGCCTTGTACTGAAGGAGCAGCAGGAAGGGCTCGGAGGCGGCGGGCCGCTCCGCCGCGGCGGCGTCCTCGGGGAAGAGCCACTCCAGGGCGAGGTCGGTGATCCGCTCGGTGGAGTGTCCCTCGATCCGCCGCCGCTCGGGAGGCCCGCCCTCCGGATCCGAGAAGAGCAGGTCGGGGTTGTAGTAGTGCCCCTGCCCGGGGAGCACCGCGAAGCGATCGAAGCCGGTCGGCGTGCTCTTCAGGTGCCACTTGCCGAAGAGCCCCGTGCGGTAGCCGTTCGCCCGGAAGACCTTGGGGAAGGTCGGGAGGTTCGGATCGAAGCGCTCGACATTGTCGATGACGCCGTTGTGCACGCTGGAGAGCCCCGTGAGGATCGAGGCCCGACTCGGGGCGCAGATCGGGTTCGTGCAGTAGAGGCGGTCGAAGCGGACGCCCTCCGCCGCGAGGCGGTCGAGGTGAGGGGTCGGCACGAGGGTGCTCCCGTAGGCCCCGATCGCCGCGGTCGAGTGGTCATCGGTGAGAATGAAGAGGATGTTCGGGCGGCGCTTCGGCGCCGCGCCATCCTCCCCCTCCCCGGGATCCGCGCCGGAGAGCGGCAGCAGCAGGGCGAGGAGGAGGAGAAGGGGCGCGATCGCTCCCCATGGATGCGCGAGCGGCGCGGATCGACGGGTCTTCATGGCTCCCCTTCCCGGGGTCGAGGGTCGGGAGCGCGCTCGCGCTCCGTTGTCCGGGCATTCTGCGCCGGCGACCGCTCCATCCTCAAGGGACTCTCCCCGCGACCGTCGCCGACCCCGGATGAGAGAGAGCCCGGAGGGGCCCTCCCCTCCGGGCTCTCTCCCTCACCGACGAGGTCCTCCCCTCAGGGGCAGACCGGGTAGCTCAGGCAGCTGAGCGGGTCGGGCGTGGGGTCGACTCCGCAGCCCGGGTGAGGCGCGGTCGGGAGCGGGCCGTTCCCGAAGATCCCGTTCAGCATCCAGATCACATCGGAGATGTCCGCGGCGCCGTCGTCGTTCGCGTCGACCGACTTCACGCAGGCCATCGGCCCGCCGGCGAAGAGGTAGTTCAGGGTGTAGATCGGGTCGGAGATGTTGTAGCCCCCGTCGAGGTTCACCTCCCCGCGAATGAAGGGCTGCTCGACCTCCACCGTGCAGCACTCCGTCCCGAAGGCGACGCTGCACTCATCCGCCCCGTCGAGGCAGAGGGTGTAGACCCCGGGTCCCCCGAGCTGCACGGTCGTGGTGGTCGCCGTCGCGGAAAGCGCCGTGGCCGCGCCGCCATCGACGCTGAGCGCGAGGGAGGAGTAGAGCTGAGGGTTGGTCCACACCAGGGTGGCGACCCGGGTGGTCTGGTCCACGCTGCAGGACAGGTTCACCGGCGCGACGGGATCGGGGACATCGGGGCAGGTCGCGGTCCCATCGGCCCCGACCGCATCGATCCCGTTCTCCCGTCCCACGATGGTGATGACCTCGCTGAGGGGGCCGCCGATGGTCGTGGAGCCGAGGGTCACCGAGGTCGAGGTCGCGGCGCCCCCGAGGGTCTGGAGCAGGATCCCGCTCTGATAGACATCCACCGCCTCGTAGACGCCCCCATTCGTCCATGTCACATCGAAGTCGCAGAGGCAGGGGTCGGTGAGCGTGCAGACCACATTGGTGACCGGGGGGGTCTCCACCGTGGCGGTGCAGCAGAGGGGCGCGAAGCTCACGCTGCAGATGTCGGAGCCGGCGAGACAGATCTCGTAGTCGCCGGCCCCGCCGAGCTGGACGGCGACAGCGGTTTCGCCCCCCGCCAGGCTCGTCGGTACGCCGCCACCGACGGAGACCTCGAGGACCGAGTAGACATCGTTGAGGATCCAGCTGACGACGGCCTGCCGCGTCGCCTGATCGACGACGCAGGAGAGCGCGGACGGAGGGATCGGGTCCGGGACATCGGGACAGTCCGCGGTGCAGCTGAGGCCATCGGCCGCCGTGGCGTTCTGAACGCCGACGACGGTGTAGACCGCGCTCGCCGGCCCCCCGATCGTGGTGGCCCCCACCGTCACGGTGCTCGCGGTCGCCCCTCCGGCGAGCGAGGCGACGAGGACCCCGTTCTCGAGGATCCGGATCTCGTCATAGGTGCCGTTGTTCGTCCAGCTGAGCTCGAACTCGCAGGTGCAGACCTCGCTGAGGGTGCAGGTGAGCACCGTCACGGGGAAGGGCTTCACCGTGATCACCCCCGGGGTGCTCGTCGGGATCCTCGTCACGCCGTTCACGCTGACCGCCGTGGCGAGGGGGGGGTTGCCGAGGGTGCTGACCGGAGTGAGGGCGGTGGTGGTGCCCGGCACGGCGGAGGGGCTGATCGTGTAGCTGTAGACGGCGATCTCATGGTCGACCCCGACCGGGATGTCGAGGAGCGGCGGGCTGAAGCTGATGATCGCGCCGCAGGTACCCCCCGGGCCGTTGGGCGGGTTGATGTCCGCGGTCCAGAAGGCGATCAACCCGGACGAGTTTCCGGCTCCGGCCGCGAGCAGGTCCGCTCCCTCGGAGATCGAGATGAGCGTGAGGACCGCGCCGTCGTGGGCGACGCCGAGGGAGAAGCCGCGCACCGGCTCGCTGTTGTCGAGGAGCATCGAGCTGAGGATCCCCGCCTCGCTGGGCACCCCTTCCGCCGGGCTCGGGGAGATGTCATGACTCTGAGCGGACGCGGTGGTCGTGACGACGAGAAGGGCGGCGAAGATGCCGAGGAAAGTGGACGTGCAGCGGTGCATGAAGCGGGCTCCTCCCGGAACCGCGAAGTCTCCGCTCGGAGCGAGGGTCCCGACTCCATGGCCCGGACGACAAGGCCCGGACGCCAAGGGGGGAAGATCCGATATGGGCTCGCGGTCAGAATACCGGGACAGGATAACCCGCGCGGAAGCATGAAGGAACCGAACGAGCCCAAGGAAAAGGCCCCGGACCCTCGCGGCCGAAGCCGGGGAGTCCGGGGCCATCTGGGGCCTCGGGGTCGATCGGACGAATCAGGGATCGTGCAGGATCAGGGGGTCGGCACGATCGTGATCGTCGGAGCCTCGAAGAGCGGTTGGATCCCCCCACCCGCGGAGCCGTCGAGGACCACCAGATTGTCGACCGGAGGCGAACCGACGAGGTTCGCCCAGGTCATCGAGGTTTCTGTCGTCTGCGTGGGAGCACCGGCGGCCGGGACCTCGAAGTCCGCCACGGCGAACACGGTCGGATCCGGCACCACGAGCACCTTCGTGAAGGAGAAGCTGATGATCACGCCGATCGTCAGCTGCCCGTCGATGTTGTTCAGGCCGGGGTAGAAGTAGTCCACCCCGTTGAGGTCGAGGAGTCCCGGTCCCTGCGTGACCGCGCTGAGCTGGAGCAGGGCGGGATCGAAGGCGAGGGCGACGGAGAGCCCGACCGCCTCGGTCGGGGACGCGCTCGCAGGCACATCCTCGTCAATGGTGAGCGGGAGGGTGAAGCTCCCCGCTCCCGTCGCGTCGAGGGTGACGGTGGTGTCGGGCGCGTCATAGGTGTAGCGGGGCGAGGTCTGGATCTCGACCGTGGCCGTCGTGCTGCCGAACGCGTTCGTCGCCGTGACGGTGTGCAGCATCCGCCCGGTCCGCAGGAGCGGCGCGCCGGAGATCACACCCGTGCCGGCGTCGAAGGCCAGCCCGGTGGCGAGCACCGGGTCGATCGTGAAGCTCGTCGCGCCGCCGCAGCCAACGATGGGCGTGTTCGGCGCGATCTCGTGACCGACCGGGTACACGGCGAGAGGCTCGGAGTAGGCCATCTCGCAGGGAGCGTTCGTCACGACCCGGATCGTCAGGGCCTGCTGGGCGCTGCCCGCGGAGTTCGAGGCGGAGACGAGATAGGTCGCCCCGGCATCCACGATGGTCGGGGTGCCGGAGATCGTCCCGGTCATCCCGTCGAGGGTGAGCCCGGAGGGGAGCCCGGGGGAGACCGACCAGCCGTCGACCGGGCCGCCGGCGGCGGTCGGCGTGATCGGCGTGATCGGATCACCCACGACGAAGTCGAAGGCGGTGGCGCCGAAGTCGACATCGGTCGGCGGGGTGAGGGCCACGGAGATGACCAGCTGCGCGCTGTCGCTCCCGAACCCGTTCGTCGCCGTGACGGTGTGGATGGTCGAGGGAGCGGGCGTGGTCGGAGTGCCCTGGATCGCTCCCGTGGCCGGGTCGAGGGTCAGTCCGGCCGGCAGGGCCGGGGAGATCGCGAAGCTGTCCGCGACGCCACACCCGACGGTCGGGACCTGGGGCGGGAGCGGAGTGGCCGTCAGGAGCGCCAGGCTCGGGATCGGATAGGCGAGGCCGCAGGGGGCGGGGTTCTCCACCGCGATGATCAGGATCGTCGAGGCGCTCCCCGTCACGTTGGCGGCGTTGATCACGAAGATCCCCGCGTTCTGCACGACGGTCGGCGTCCCGGTGATGACTCCCGTCGCCGGATCCATGGCGAGGCCCGCCGGGAGGGCGGGGTTCACCACCCAGCTCGTGGGGGTGCCCCCCGAGATCACGGGGACGTTCGGAGTGATCTCGACGCCGAGCAGGTAGGTGGAGTTGACCGCCGGGTACGCGACGGAGACCGGGGCGGGCGGATTCACCGTGATGGTGAGGTCCACCGAGGAGGTCCCGGTGACGTTCGTCGCGGTGACCGTGTAGATCGCCTGCGGCGTGTCCGCCGACGGGGTCCCGAGGATGATCCCGGTGGCGGGGTCGAGGGTCAGGCCGGCCGGGAGGGCCGGGACGACCGTGAAGGTGTCCACATCACCGGTGACCGCGGCCAGGTTCGGCGTGATCGCGCTGCCCGTGATGTAGGTCGGGGACAGCTCGGTGTAGGTCAGGCCGATCGGAGCCTGCGGGTTCACGGTGATGGTGATCGACGCGGAGGTCGAGCCGGTCACGTTGGAGCCGGTGATCGTGTGGGTCCGCGTCGCGTGGAGGGCGGCGGGCGTCCCCGTGATCGCCCCGCTGGTGGGGTCGAGCGCGAGGCCGGCCGGGAGGGCCGGGGAGATCGTGAAGCCGGCGATCGGACCGCCGGTGGAGGTCGGGAGGTTCGGGGTGATCGCGTCGCCGAGCAGGTAGGTCGGCGCGGTCTCGCCGTAGGCGAGGCCCGCCGGCGCGGCCGGGTTCACGGTGATCACGAGGTCGACGCTCGAGGAGCCGGTCACGTTCGACGCGGTCACCGTGTAGGTCGCCACGGCGGTGATGGTGGTCGGCGTCCCCGTGATCCCGCCGGTGAGCGGATCGAGCTGGAGACCGGCGGGCAGGGCGGGGGCCACCGAGAACCCGGCGACCTCCCCTCCTCCGACCGACGGGAGGTTCGCGCCGATGGCGGTCCCGACCACGTAGGTCGGGGCGAGCTCGCCGTAGGTGAGGCCGGCGGGCGCCTGCGGATCGACCGTGATCACGACCTCGGCCGTGGCGGTGCCGGTGACGTTCGTCGCCGTCACGGTGTGGGTCGTCGCGGCCTGCAGCGCGGTCGGGACCCCGGAGATGACTCCGGTGACCGGGTCGAGGGCGAGTCCGGCGGGGAGCGCCGGGGTGATCGCGAACGCATCGATCGCGCCGCCGCCCGCGGAGGGGCTGTTCGGCGTGATCGCGAGGTCGAGGAGGTAGACCGCGCTCGGCGCGGAGTAGGAGAGCCCCGACGGAGCCTGGGGGTTCACCGTGATCGCGATGTCGACGGTGGTCGCGCCGGTGACGTTCGTCGCCGTGACCGTGTGGACGGTCGTCGCGTGGAGCGTGGTCGGCGTGCCCGAGATGACTCCGGTCGACGGGTCGAGAGAGAGCCCCGCCGGCAGGGCGGGCGCGATCCCGAAGGCGGCGATCGGACCGCCGGTGGAGCTCGGGGCGTTCGGGGTGATCGCGAGGTCGAGGAGGTAGGTCGGCGAGAGCTCGGGGTAGGTGAGCCCGGCCGGGGCCTGGGGATCGACGGTGATCACGATGTTCACCGAGTTGGAGCCGGTGATGTTGGAGGCGGTCACCGTGTAGGTCGCGGCGGCCGTGATCGCGGTCGGGACTCCGGAGATCGCCCCCGTCTGCGCGTCGATGCTCAGCCCCGCGGGCAGGGCGGGCGCGACGCTGAAGGCATCGACATCCCCGTTGACGGTCGGGGTGTTCGGGACGATCGCGTCACCCACGAGGTAGAGGGAGACCAGCTCGCGGTACATGAGGCCGCTCGGAGCCTGCGGGTTGACCGTGATCATGATCGTCGCGCTGGCGGAGCCGGTCACGTTCGAGGCGGTCACGGTGTGGAGCGTGGCCGCCTGGAGGACGGTCGGGGTGCCGGAGATCACGCCCGAGAGCGGGTCGATCTGCAGTCCGGCGGGCAGCGGCGGGGAGATCGAGAAGCTGTCCGGGGTGCCGCCGCCGAAGATCGGAGCGTTCGGAGTGATCGCGACCCCGCGGAGGTAGGTCGGCGCCGGGTCGGTGTAGGTCAGCGTGCCGGTGCCCTGCGGGTTCACGGTGACCATGATCGTCGCGGTGGCGGAGCCGGTCACGTTGGAGGCGGTGACGGTGTGCGCGGTGGTCGGGGCGAGCTCGGCGGGGGTCCCGCTGATCACGCCGGTCGTCGGGTCGAGGAGGAGTCCGGCCGGGAGGGCCGGATCGATCGAGTACGCCGTCACCGGCCCCCCGGAGGAGGTGGGAGCGTTCGGGACGATCGCGTCCCCGAGCAGGTAGATCGGGGCGGCCTCGCCGTAGGCGAGGTCGGCCGGGGCCGGCGGGTTGACGGTGATCGTGACCGTCGCGTCGGTCGAGCCGGTGATGTTGCTGGCGGTGATCGTGTAGGCGACGGCGCCCTGCACCGCTCCGGGGGTCCCGCTGATCGCGCCGGTGGCGGGATCGAGGGCGAGCCCGACCGGGAGCGCGGGGGTGACGGAGAAGGCATCGATCGCTCCGCCGGTCGAGCTCGGCTCATTGGCGGCGATGGCGATCCCCTCGACGTAGACCGGGGCGGCGTCTCCGTAGGAAAGCCCGGCCGGGGCCTGGGGGTGGACCGCGATCGAGATCACGGTCGAGTCCTGACCGGTGACGTTCACCGCGGTGATCGTGTGGTCGGTGGCGGCGGCGAGCGCGAGGGGAGCCCCGCTGATCGCGCCGGTCGTCGCGTCGAGGGTGAGGCCGAGCGGGAGGGGCGGGCTGATCGACCAGCTCTCCGGGGCCCCGCAGGAGAAGCTCGCGAGGTTCGGGGTGATCGTGTCTCCGAGGAGGTAGATCGAGGCGGAGGCGTCATAGGCGATGCCGCAGGGCGGCTGCGGGACGACCTCGATGACGAGGTCGGTGCTCGAGCTGCCGGTCCCGTTCGAGGCCGTGATGGTGTGGACCGTGCTCGCGGCGAGGGTCGTCGGCGTCCCGGAGATCTCACCGGTGAGCGGATCGAGGAGGAGTCCGGCGGGGAGGGCGGGGGTCACGGTGAAGGAGTCCGCGGCGCCGCAGCCGTGGGAAGCCGGGTTCGGCGTGATCGCCAGCCCCATCTGGTAGGTGACGGGGTTGTCGGCGTAGGAGAGGGCGCACGGCGCGGCCTCCACCACCTCGATGGAGATCTGAACCTTGTCCTCGCCGGAGACGTTCTCCGCGGTCACGAGGAAGAGGGTCGGGGGCAGGAGATCGAGCGGCGTGCCGCTGATGACCCCGGTGAGCGGATCGAGGGCGAGTCCGGCGGGGAGCGCCGGGGCGATCGACCAGGACTCCGGATCCCCGCACGCCCAGCTCGGCATGTTCGGAGTGATCGGGAGACCCTGCTCGTAGACCGCGTTCGCCGACGGGTAGGCGACGCTGCAAGGCGGCGGATCGCTCACGGTGATCGTGAGGATCGCCTCCGCGCTGCCCGTGAGGTTCGCCGCGCTCACGACGAAGTCTGTCGTCGGGACGAGGGCGAGGGGGGTCCCCGTGAGGATCCCGGTGACGGGATGGAGGGAGAGACCGGCCGGGAGGGCCGGGCTGACCGAGAAGCTCCCCGGCACTCCGCAGCCCCAGCTCGGCACGTTCGCGCCGATCGCGGTGCCGACATGGTAGGTCGGCGCCATGAAGGTGTACTGCAGGTTGCAGGGAGCCTGCTCCTGGACGGTGATCGTCAGGGTGAAGGTCTCGGTGCCGGTGATGTTCGAGGCGGCGACCACGTGAACGGAGTCCTCGACGAGGATCGTCGGGGTGCCGCTGACCACTCCGGTCATCGCATCGAGCTGGAGCCCGGCCGGGAGGGCGGGGGTGACGATCCAGCCGGTCGGCGTGCCGCACGAGGTGGTCGGGACGTTCGGCGTGATCGGGACGTTCTGGGTGTAGAGCGGGCTCGGGTCGGGATAGGCGAGCCCGCAGGGCCCCTGGGGGTTCACCTGGATCGAGAAGACGCGGGAGTCGCTCCCGGTCACGTTCGTCGCGGTGACGGTGTAGTCGGTGAGCGGACTGACGACCGCCGGGGTCCCCGTGATGGCCCCGGTGGACGCATCGAGGAGGAGCCCGTTCGGCAGGGCCGGAGTGATCGTCCAGCTCTCCGGGTCGCCGCAGCTCCAGCTCGGGAGGTTCGCCGCGATCGGCGTCCCCACGAGGTAGACCGCGGTCTCATCCGAGTAGGCGATGTCGCAGGGGGCCTTCGGGTTCACGGTGATGAGCAGGTCCACCGAGTCGCTGCCGGTCGGGTTCGTCCCGGTGACCGTGTAGATCGCGGCGGGGACGATCTCGGTCGGGATCCCGGAGATCTGCCCCGTGGCGGCGCTGATCATGAGGCCGGCGGGGAGCGGGGGCGAGATCGTGTAAAGGTCCGGCGGGCCGCAGGCGAAGCTGGCGGAGTTCGGGGCGATGCCGCTGCCGACGACGTAGATCGGCGTCAGGTCGGCGTAGGTCAGGGCGCAGGGCGCCTCCGGGTTCACGGTGATCGCGATGGTCGTGGTGTCGGTCCCCGTGACGTTCGTGGCGGTGATCATGTGGACGGTGAGCTCCTGGAGCTCGGTCGGGATGCCGAGCACCGCTCCGCTGACGGGGTCGATGGAGAGGCCGGCCGGCAGGGGCGGCGTCACCGAGAAGCCCTGCGGGTCGCCGCAGCCCCAGCTCGGGATGTTCGCGGCGCTCGCCGTGCCGATGACGTAGGTCCGGCTCGCCGAAGCGTACTCGAAGTCGCAGGGGGCCTGCGGGTCGACCGCGATCGAGAGCTGGAAGGAGTCGCTCCCGGTCACGTTCGAGGCGGTGATGGTGTGGGTCGAAGCTCCGGTCGGCAGGCTCGGGGTGCCGGAGATGACCCCGGTCGCGGGGTGGAGGAGCAGTCCCGCCGGGAGCGGCGGACTGACGGTGAAGCTGGCCGGATCGCCGCAGCCCCAGCTCGGGGGGTTCACGGGGATCTGGATCCCCGCGAGGTACAGCGAGCTCGGGAACGCGTAGGTGAGATCGCAGGGGGCCTGCGGGTTGACCGTGAGGATGATCGAGACGCTCGAGCTCCCCGTGTCGTTCGTGGCGGTGACGAAGAAGGTTGTCGTCGGGAGCAGCTCCGTCGGCGTCCCGCTGATCGTCCCGCTGACGGGGTCGAGCTGGAGTCCGGCGGGCAGGGCCGGCGTGATCTCCCACAGATCCGGCGTGCCGCAGGCGAAGCTCGCCGGGTTGGGCGCGGACGGCATGTCGAGCAGGAGGACCGGCGTCGCATCCCCGTAGGCGAGGGAGCAGGGGGGCTGCGGCACGATCTCGACCAGGATGGTCGTGGCGGCGGAGCCGGTCACGTTCGTGGCGGTGATCGTGTGAAGCGTCGGGCCGACGAGGACGGTCGGCGTCCCCGAGATCACCCCGGTGACCGGGTCGAGGGTGAGTCCCGTCGGGAGGCCCGGCGTGATCGCGAAGCCGTCGACCGCTCCGCCCGAGGCGCTCGGCGTGTTCGCCGTGATGGGGAGGTCCAGCTGGTAGACGGGGCTCGGCTCGGAGTACGAGAGGTTCGAGGGCGCCTGCGGATCGATCCGGATCTCGAGGATGACGCTGGCCGAACCGGTGACATTGATCGCGGAGACGGTGTGGGTGGAGGCGGGCGCCACCACGGTCGGCACTCCCGTGATCACTCCGGTGGCTGCGTCGAGGTCGAGCCCGGCCGGGAGGGCGGGGCTGACCGCGAACTGCGCTGCCGGTCCGCAGCCCAAGGCCGGCGAGTTCGGGGCGATCGGCAGACCGGCGAGGTAGGTGACCACCTCGGCGTCATAGCCGAGGTTGCACGGCGCCTGAGGGTTCACCGTGATCGTCACGGCGATGCTCTCGCTGCCGGTGGCGTTGCTCGCGGTCACGGTGTGCGTGGTCGTCGGGGTGACGTCCGCCGGGGTCCCGGAGATCGTCCCCGTGGCGGGGTCGAGCGAGAGGCCGGCGGGCAGCGCGGGGGAGATGACGATCGCGTCCGGCGCGTCGCAGCCCCAATCGAGGATGTTGGCGGTGATCGGCATCCCCTGGAGGTAGACGGCGTCGGTGCTCGTGTAGCTCAGGTTGCAGGGGGCCTGGGGCGCGATGGTGATCGAGATCGTGGTGCTGAGGCTGCCGGCGGCGTTGCTCCCGGTGATCACGTGGTCGAGGGTCGCGGTGATCTGGTCCGGGGTCCCGGAGATGACCCCCGTGGACGGATCGAGCAGGAGGCCGCCGGGCAGGGCCGGATCCACGCTCCAGTCGCTCGGGGCTCCACCCGAGATGCTCGGGGCGTTCGGGGTGATCGCGATCCCCCGGATGTAGGTCGGCGCGGTGTCACCGTAGGTGATCCCCGTGGTGACCTCGGGGAGGATCTCGATGAGGAGGTCGATGCTCGCGCTCCCCGAGGCGTTCGATCCGGTGACCGTGAAGACGGTCGGAGCGAGGACCGCGAGGGGGCTCCCGGTGATGATCCCGGTCTGGGCATCGAGGACGAGGCCGGCGGGGAGCGCCGGATCGACCGCCCAGGCGGCGACCGGTCCGCAGGCACTGGAGCCCGCGTTCGGGGCGATGGGCGTGTTGACGTTGTAGGTGGGGGCCGGATCGGTGAAGGCGAGGCCGCAGGGGACCTCGGGGTTCACGGTGATCTCGAGGTCGAAGCTGTCCGCGCCGGTGATGTTCGAGGCGACGACCGTGTGGATCGTCGTCGCGACGACCGCAGTCGGAGTTCCGGAGATCTCACCGGTGAGCGGATCCAGGGAGAGCCCGTCCGGAAGGGCGGGGGTGATCGTCCAGGTCTCCACCGCGCCACAGCCGACCGACGCCGTGTTCGGCGCGATGGCCTCCCCCACCGGATAGGCCGCCACGGGCTCGCTGTAGGAGAGTCCGCACGGAGCGGGAGGGTTGACCGTCAACTGGAGGACGAAGTCGGTGGAGCCGAGGGAGTTCGAGGCGGTGATCGTGTAGTCCGCGGTCGGGGTGACCTCGGTCGGCACTCCGGAGAGCTCCCCGGTCGCGGCATCGAGCTCAAGACCACCGGGCAGCTCCGGCGCGACCTCGTAGAGGGACGCGGAGCCGCCTCCGAGCGCGGGCTGGAGCGGGGAGACCACCTCACCGACGACGAAGGGCGCCGGGATCGGATAGGAGAGCCCCGTCGGTGCGGTGACCGAAGATCCTCCCCCACCGTTGTTGCACCCGACAATGGTCAGGAGGGCGAGAACGATCGCGCGAGTCAGTTGAGTCGGAATCGAGGCGCGGAAGCCGGACATGGTTCTCCTCCAGGGGGAGTCAGTGGAGTCTGAGCGGAGGGCCGGACCGAGGGACGTCTCGCCCACCGTTCCCACCGGCCGCGAGGCCGGTGGGAACGGAGGCGATCCGGACACGTTCCCGGGGACCGGGGTCGGGATCAGGGCTGCTCTTCGGCGGGCGCGGGGGCCGCCGGCGTGAGCAGGAAGGTGGCGTCGATCAGGATCGGATCCACGGAGTAGGTGCCGCTCAGGGCAACCTCGTTCTCCACCGCGGAGGAAGCCGGGGAGCCCCAGGTCAGGGCGGTGCTCACCGGCTCGGCGCCGTCGAGGAAGGCCTCGGGGCGGGTCTGGTACTCGATGACGAGGACCTCACGGAGCGAGTCGGCCATCAGGAGGGTCATCAGATCGAAGCTGAAGACGATCCCGACGGTCACGGCTCCATCGTGGAAGAACGGCTCGAAGAAGTCCGGGCCGGAGCCGTCGCCGAGGGTCAGCAGGTCCGCACCCGGAAGGACGTCGGAGGGAACCAGCAGGGCGGAGTCGTGCTCGATCGCGAAGGAGAGGCCGATGATCGGCGTCGGGAAGGTCGCGTTGTCGGAGCCCTCGAGGAGGCGCAGGGTCGACTGGAGCGCGCCCTCGCCGGTGGCGGGATCGAACTCCGCCGCGGCGCTCCCGGCGATGTACTGGAACACGGGCGAGATGCGCAGGGTGAGGTCGGTGGAGTCGGAGCCGTAGCTGTTCGAGGCGGTGATCGTGTGCACCGACTCTCCCTGCTCGACCGCAGGGGTCCCGCTGATCTCCCCGGTGGCGGGGTCGAGGCTCAGGCCGCTCGGCAGGGCGGGGGTCACGGTGAACAGCTCCACCGCGCCGCAGTCGGAGGTCGGAAGGTTCGGGTGAATCGGGACGGACGGCGGGTAGACAACGTTCTCCTGGGCGTAGGAGAGGCCGCAGGGCGCCGGGGACTCAACCTCGAGGAAGATCGTGCGCGTGGTGCTGCCGGTCACGTTCGACGCGGTGATCGTGAACTCGGTGCGGGCGATCAGCTCGGTGGCGACGCCGGCGATGATCCCGGTCTCACCATCGAGGGTCAGGCCCTCCGGCAGCGCGGGCTCGATCACCCACAGGTGCCCGGGACCGCAGGAGACGCTCGGCATGTTCATCACGGCGGTCACGATACCGACGTAAAGGGCGTCCTCCTCGCTGTAGGAGAGGTCGCAGGGGGCCTGGGGATTGACGGTCAGCGTGATGAGCAGCTCGTCCTCGCCCCCGGAGTTGCACGCGGTGATGACGTAGTCCGCCGTCGGGGTGATCTCGAGAGGAGTGCCGTGGATCCGCCCGCTCACCGGGTCGAGGGTCAGACCGGCCGGAAGGGGCGGCTCGACCAGGAACTCGGTGGCGCGGTCGCCCCTGTACTCGGGCTTCGCCTCGAGCTCGATCCCCTGAAGGACGATCGATCCGAGATCCGCATAGCTGAGCGCGGAGGGCGGTTGGATCCGGTGACTCCGGTTCCAGCAGCCACTCAACAGGACGAGGGAAGCGGTCATCGCGACCGCGATGGCAACACCGCGGGGGCTGAACATGATTCCTCCAATTCGGCGCTTCTCACGGCACCAACGACGCGCTCCGAGCACGCGCGCGTCTCAAGGGATGTCTCCGCAGCTCCTGAGAGGAGCAGCGACACTGGAGTTGGGGGAGTACGGGAGGGATGGCTCCAGTACGGCCGTTCCGGCCCCGCCGGTGCCCTGTGGGGCTGTGCGGGGGCGGTCATCGGGGGGATGGCCCGAAGCCGACTCGAAGTCAATCTTAGCACCGGCGGGAGGCCTCGCTATTAACAAGTGGGAAAAGGTCTCGCGGCGTCACTCTTCTGACTTGCGAGACCGACAGGGCAGCCACGAGCGCACCCCCACAAGCCCCAACAATAAATGCCTTTAAGAGAAAGCTTCGGTTCAGAGGAAGGACTCCACTGACTGAGGACGCGGAACGACCCCATCGAGAGATTGTAAACAAACATCTCGAAGACGACTTACCTGACCGCCCACGTGTATCTCGGGCCGACCTGTACAATCGGAGGAGCCTTGGAGGTCTGGGACTCCGTCCCCGACCGTCATTCCCGGCCGATTGAGTCTCCCCCTCCGTCTCCGGGGGAGCTTCCGGCGCTGTTGCCGCCCTCTTCTTCCCATCCCGGACCGGGGCTCCCCCGGTCTTCGTCGCTCCGGAGCCGTGCTCCGACCAGAGGGGGTCCCCCGTGCGAAATCGCATCCGCAGCACCGCGGGCCCACTCACGAGCAGGCTCTCTCTCCTTCTCCTCCTGCTCCTCTGCCCGATCGGGCAGGTCCGGGGCCTGGACCTCCTCGTCCCTTCGCAGTTCCCGACGATTCAGGAGGCGATCGAGGCCGCACAGCCCGGCGACCGCATCGAGGTCGCGCCCGGCACCTACTTCGAGAACCTCGACCTCCTCGGCCGTGCGGTGACACTGATCGGCATCGCCGGACCGGAGGCCACGATCGTGGATGGCTCCCTCCTCACGCGAGGTCCCGGTGAAGGCTCCACCATCCTCGCCCAGAGCGGTGAGGGCCCCTCGACCGTCATCGAGGGGCTCACGATTCGAGGCGGATCGGGGAGGAGCGAGACGATCCTCGACGCCCTCGGGAATTCGACCGGTGTCTTCGAGGCGGGCGGTGGACTGCTGGCCCTCGGCACCTCCCCCACCCTCCGCAACTGCCACTTCACGGCGAACACCGCCCAGTTCGGGGGCGGGCTCTTCGCCGACGGCGGGAGTGGGCTGCTGATCGAGGACTGCCGATTCTCCCTCAACTCGAGCCTGCAGGGGGCGGGGACCCACCTCCGCCTTCAGACCGGTGCCTCGGTGATCCGGCGCTCCGACTTCCTCGAGAACACCAGCAGCACCGCCGCCGGCGGGCTCATGATCGAGGGGGCCGAAGTCCTGCTGGAGGAGTGCGAGGTCCGATCGAACTCAGCGATCCTCGGCGGCGGCGTGCTCCTGCAGGACTCCCCGGTCCTCGCCGTCGGCTGTCGATTCGTCCAGAACGACGCCATCCTCCTCGGAGGCGGAGTCCTGGTCTTCGGTGCGGAGGCCACCTTCACCGCCTCCGACTTCCTCGGGAACGGGGCTGGAAACGGCGCGGGGCTCGGGGGAGATGGGGGGAGCGCCACGCTCGAGCGCTGCACCTTCCTGGGCAACGCCGCCGACGCGGAGGGGGGAGCGATGGCGCTGAGCAGCAACGCCTTCGAGCTCTCTCTCTCCCACTGCACCCTGCTGCAGAACTCCGCCACCGCCGGAGGCTGCCTCTTCGTTCCGTCGAACAGCACCTCCGCCTGGACGATGCACGGGTCGATCGCGCGGGAGAACACGCTCCCCACCTTCCTCGACAACGGACTGGGCACCGTGAGCTTCACCAACGCCCCCGGCCCTCCCCCCGGGACGGGGAATGTCGACCTTCTGCCGGGATTCCGGGCCCCCGACCTCGGGGACCTCACCCTCGCTCCCGGCTCCGCGATGATCGACAGGGGGAACCCCCTCGACCCTCCGGACCCCGATGGCACCACGCGCGACCTGGGGGCCTTCCCCTTCGACCAGAGGGCCGAGCCGCTCGAGGATCTGACCTGCGTGGTCGTCGATCCCTGCAGCGGCGCGGTGACCGCCACCTGGGGGATCGCCGATGACTACACCGAGATCATCATCCGCCACGACGGACTCCAGATCGCGAGCCTCGCGGGTTCAGCGGTCGTGTTTGAGTTGAATGGGCTTCCCCCCGGACAGCACGAACTCTGCGTGGAGCCCCACTACCTCACCTTCTCCGGAGACCCGCGCTGCTGTCTCCTCGACATCCCCGCACCTCCCCCCCCACCACCGGTGCAGGCCCTCGCCTGCGACCTGAATCCCCTCGACTGCACCACAGCCCTCTCCTGGGAGAATCCGGAGGCCTACGAGGTCATCGAGATCCGAGTGGATGGCCTGCTCGCTCTGACCCTCCCCGGCACCACCACGACGGCGATCGTCGGCATCCCGGCGGAAGGGCTGACGACGATCTCCGTCGATGGAGTCGCGAACTGCTCTCAGCACCCCCTCACCCCGGTCACCTGCACTCACGACTGCGGGCTCGACTTCGCTCGGTTCATCCGGGGAGACGCGAACCACGACGGCCAGCTCGACATTTCGGACCCCCTGGTGCTTCTCTCCCACCTCTTCGTGGGAGGATCGCTCCTCTGTGAGGATGCCGCGGATGCCAACGACGACGGTCTCCTGGAGCTCACCGACGCGATCGAACTCCTCGGAGCCATCTTCGGCCTCGTGCCGCTCCCCCAGGCCCCTGGGCCCGGGGCTTGCGGGCCGGATCCGACCTTCGGCGACCCGCTGACCTGTTCATTCTCACCGGCCTGCCCCTGAACCCTCGACACACTCCGCACAATCCCTGAATTGAATACTCCCCTCCCCGACCCCGCTCCCTGAACGGATGACCGCCCTGAGCTCTTGAATGGCAGGATAGGGCAACAGGGCCGGAACTGACGAAGAGTATCCAGTTCAAGGGTAGTCCAAACTCACCCACGCGGTAAAATATTGACATTCGCGCGGGACAAGTCGGGACTTGCCTCGCGGTTGTTTAGGACAACCTGCGAGACCATCCCTCTGGGCGACGAGCCGCCCGGAACTGTCCTCGGGCTCCGCCCGGGGACGCAGACACCACGGTCCTCTGCCCGCGGGAGTGTGTATCATCCCCCTTGAGAGTGCTCGACGCTCCCAAGGCAATCCTTGGCTTCAAGCCAGCGCTCCGAGAAACTCACCGTCGGACCCAAGAGGCCGACTGGGTGCGAGCCCCCTCCGTTCCTGCGTGGAGCGGGAGGCGGGCGCGGAAGTCCGAGTCCCCTTCCGAGACTCCCCTTCCGTCGTGAGATCGCGGAGACCGTCGCTGCCGACGACGACGCGGGCGAAGCCGACCATCCCGGGCTCCCCAGGGAGCCCAAGAACTCCGGTGAACTGGAGCACGGCCTCATGAAACACAAGAGAACTCTCACCACGGGAGAGATCGCCGACTACTGCGGAGTGAACTTCCGCACGGTGATCCGCTGGATTCAGCGGGGGCAGCTCCGCGCCTACCAGCTTCCGGGTCGCGGGGACAATCGCGTCGAGGTCCACAACTTCATCGCGTTCCTTCGTGAGAACCAGATCCCGATCCCGCGCGACTTCCTTCACCTCGCTCGCAAGGTGCTGATCATCGACGACGACCAGGAGGTCACCCGCATGATCCAGCGCATCCTGCGGACCCACGACTTCGAGGCGTACTCCGCGGACGACGGCTTCCAGGCGGGCAGCCTGCTCCGGGAGCACCTGCCGTGCGTGATGACCGTCGATCTCAACATGCCGGGCGTCTCCGGTTACGAGGTCATCGAGCATGTCCGCCTCAGCCCCGAGCTGCGGACCACCAAGATCCTCGTGATCTCCGCCCTCCCCGAGGAGGACCTGCACAAGGCGATCCGCCTCGGCGCGGACGAGTTCCTCCCCAAGCCGTTCACCCCGAGCGACCTGGCCGCCAAGGTTCTCCAGCTCGCGGGCACGGAGATCGGCGCCTGATCCGCCGGACCGACGGCGGAGAACAAGTTCGACCCTGCGGGGGTGGATTCCGACTCGATCGGGATCCACCCCCGCTCGCATCGGGGTCCGCCCCCAGACCCCTCGATCCCGGCGACTCGGCTGATCGGGCCGGGGATACACCCGCCACCTCCCCCTCCTCTCTATCCTGTCTCTCATGACTTGCGCCGCCCCTGATTTCATCGCTCCGCGAGCCTGATTACTATTCAAGAATAACAGGGTCCCGAGCGGCACAGGTGCGAGCCGTTTCTGCAGTCGGGCCCCGAGTGCCTACAGAAGCTAGAGGAGTTCTTCTATGGCGCCTGATCCGAAGTCTCAACCGCCCGCAGATCGCCAGGAGCCGATCTGCTGGGAGGAGCTGCCCATCGTCTTCGATGAGGAGACCGTTCGGCAGATCCTCGTCGCCCTCACCGCCCCAGGCCCGCAGCCGGCGGCCTCGCGTCAGAGCCGACTGAGGAGCGTGTCAACCGTCTCTGTCACCAAAGCGCGGCTCTCCCAGCGCTGATCACCCCCCTCGTGAGCGAGGGCGTTGACCCAAGAGAACAGGGGTCTGCGGCATGGCCGCAGACCCCTGGTTGCATTTCCCGGCAATGGGCGAGGAGGGTTGCGCTCCTCTCGACCGCGGCCTGCGGTCAGCGGGAGCCACCTCCGCCGTCGGGCGGAGTGAAGAGGGCCATCACCCAGAGGGAGATCTCCCCGCACTCGGGATCATCCGTGACGATCGTCATGCGACCGATCATCTGGCGCTTCTCCTGCCACTCCTCGATCCGGACATGCACCGCGAACTGCTCTCCCGGGCGCTGCTCCGTGACCTCGGTCTTGACCACTCCCTCGAGATTCTCATCGAGGCGCACCTCGAGGACATTGAAGCGGATCCCTTCCCCGCCGGCGTTCAGGAGGACAGCCCGACTGATCGGCTGCGGATTGGGGCCGTAGAGCTTCGCGATCTCGCGAGGAATGAACTTGAGCTGCCCCTTGGGGGTCGCCTGCACCCTCGCGTTGTGCTCGACCCGGAAGGGGAAGCTCACTTCCCGCTCCTGCCCGTCGCTGGTCCGAACGGCGATCTTGAACTTCTCATTGAAGATGAGAGGGCGATCCACCGCGTCCGCGACGAGGCGAACGCTCCAGGACCCGGGCTCTCCCTCCACGGGCTCGAAGCGATCGACCCGCGCATTCCCGCTCGAGACCTCGGACTCGAGGATCTCCACCTCGAGGTGCGACCCCTGCTTGAGGACGAACTCGGAGACCAGCTCGGTCCCGGCGAGTCCACGCAGCTCCACCTTGCGCAGCTTCGAGTCCACCTCGAGCACCGAGAGAATGTCCCCGGTGAGATCGAGGGAGAACTCCGGAGCGGAGGTGTCGTTGCTGATGATCTGCACCGACTTCTTGACCCCGGCGCCGTTCATCTTCTCGGTGTTCAGTTTGACGGTGACTTCACCGCTCCCGCCGGGAGCGATCTCGCGGTCGAACTCGGCCGCGGAGCAGCCTCAGGTCGACTTGATCCGCTCGATGAGCAGGGTCTCGCTTCCGACATTGCGCACGATGAAGACGTGCTCGTGGCTCTCACCCTTGATCAGCTTCCCCCAATCGTGACTCGGCGAGTCCACGCGGAGCTTCGGTCCGAGGACGGGCGGATCATCCTGCGCGGAGACCGGGGCGACCAGGGTCGCACCGAGGAGCAGGAAGCAGGCGGCGAGGAGAGCGGAGAGCGAGAGCCTCGGTGAGACTCCGCGGGACGGTCGGTTCGGGATCGATGGGATCACGAGGCCTCCAGGGAACTCTGGGACTGGTCTTCCGGCCTCCACACCCTCCGAGCCCCGCCTCACCCCGCCGGGAGCGGAGGAGGGGACGGGGCTCCCGCACCGGCGAAACCCCGGGCGGGAGGGGCGGACGCGGCGTCGACGGTGTCCGCGCGGGGCGGACCCACCTTCAGGAATCGACGCTGTGGAAGAGTACCACCCTGAGGGGGATGTTCGGTAACGAGGAGTCGGCAGAAGAGTCGAGAAGGACACTCAACTCTTTTCAGGGGTTGGACTTGCTGGTCTCCAGCTCTCTCGGCTCCGATGGGGATTCCAGCGCGTCTCCCTCTCCGAGGATCGACCGGACGAGGTGGGTGATCTGCATCGGCGGCGAGGTGGCGAGCACCTTCCGCCAATCCCCCGTCGCCTCGTTCCCGACGATGAGCCAGGCGTTGTGCGCCTCGGGATCATCGACCCAGGCCCCCAGCTTCTGCAGGACAGCCCGGACATCCTCACGATCGCCGGTGAGGAACCGCCAACCTTCCCGGGAGCCGAAGGCGAGGGAGTACTCCCGGAGCTTCTCCGGCGTGTCGAACTCCGGGTCCACGGTCAGGCTCAGGATCTGGACCCGCTCTCCGAGGCGATCTCCCAGGAGCTCCGCCACCTTGGAGATGTTCGTGAGCATGGGGGGGCAGATGCTCGTGCAGCGCGTGAACATCACATGAAGGACGACGGTCCGCCCCTGCAGCAGATCCTCGTAGAAACGGACTGGCGTGCCGTGCTGATCGATCAGCGGGCGGTTGGGGAAGTAGTCCTTCGCGAGGCGCGACTCGATCCCGACCTGAGCGCGGGCGTGGACCCCGCGAACGACCTCCGCGATCTCCGAGGCGGGGGCGAGCCCGTAGGTCCGCCGCCACTCGCCTGTGGCGAGGTTGCCGACGAGGACCATGGGAGTGTGGTCGAACTTGTCCGGCGTGGCGGACCCCAGCGCGACGAGCAGGCGGTCGATCGTCTGCTTCTCCCCGGTCAGGAAGCTCCATCCCTCCGCCGCGCCGAAGGTCCGGGCGAAGCGCTTCAGGCGGGCGGGACGGTCATTGGTGGGATCGACGCTGATGGAGAGGAGACGCACGCCGTCACCGAGCTCCGGGCCCAGCTCCTGCTGGACCTTGGCGAAGGTGGCGGTGAGAGGCGGGCAGATCGTCTTGCAGGTGGTGAAGAAGAAGTTGATGACCACCGTCCGGTCCGCCACCAGATCGGTCCGGAAGGAGTGCTCCACCCCGTCCTGATCGACCACCCGAACATCGGGAATCTCCTCGATGGTGACGGTCCGCTCCGAGGAGGGGCCCGCCTCTTCCGCGGTCGGGCAGCAGGGGGGCTTCTCATCGTCGCTCTTCGGCTCCTCCGCGCAGCAGCCGTCCCCGGCGGGCTCCTTCTCCCCAGCGGCCTCACAGCACCCCTCTGCGCCGTCCTGAGCCGCCCCGCTCGCCACCGGGAGGCGGTCGGCGCACCAGGGCAGGAGAGCGATCAGGGCGATCACGGCGAGCGGGAGCGCGATCAGGAGAGGTCGGGAGAGGGGGGGCTGCATCGTCTCGGTCCTCCTCAGGGTGGTCTTCAAGGGTGACGAAAGGGGTGACCGATTCCTCGATCACCCCCTCCGTCTTCAGTATCGCCCGCTTGGGCGAATCCCGCCCATCCCGTTATCAGGGACAGGTCGAGAACTCGGTGCACTGGAGCGTGTCGCTCGTGTTGTCCGGTCCGCAGCTGCTGAACGGGGCGGGCAGGCTCGTGACCTGACCGAACACCGCGGCGAGGGAGGCGGTCGCATCGGCGATGTCGATGACCCCGTCGTCGTTGGCATCCGCCGCGTCTTCACAGACCGGGGGAGCCCCGTTCACGAAGAGCGCGAAGAGCAGGAAGATCGCGTCGGAGATGTCGCGACCTCCGTCCGCGTTGGCATCTCCGCGGAGGAACTCGGAATCGCAGATGATGGTCACCGTCACCGCGGGGAGCTCGGTCCCGCACTCGGTCGTCGCCACCAGCTCGAGCAGCTGCTCGGAGGATCCGGTGGCGTTCACCGTGGCGGTCGTGGCGGTCCCCGGCAGGGCCTGCAGGAGAGCGCCGTTCTGGCGGACCTCGAGGGCGCTGTAGGTGCCGCCGAGCGCCCAGGAGAGCTCCACGGTGCAGCTGACCGGACTCACGACCTGAGCGACGAGCCCGGTCGGAGCGGACGCGGTGTCATCGAGGACCGTCACCGCGCAGGCGGTCGGGGCCGCGGGGATGCCGCCGGAGAGGGCGACGACCTCGAGGCTGTGGTTCCCGGCCCCCGGAACGGTCGCCGTGTAGGTGGTGCTGCCCCCGGGGAGGGTCGCCACGGTGAGGCCGTTCAGGTCGATCCGGATCTCGTCATAGGCACCCGCATTGCTCCAGTCGAGGAGGATCTCACCCCCGCAGGGCCCGGTGGAGACGCAGCCGAGGCCGGTGACCGGGGACGGGAGGATGTTGACGAGGCAGGAGGGGGCGCCGGCGGAGAGTTCGCCGTTGCTGATCGCCCGAACGGCGTAGCTCACGAGGCCCGCGGGGGGCGTCGCGTCGAGGAAGGTCGCATCGACTCCGGGGAGGGCCGCGATCACCTGACCGTTGCGGAAGATCTCCACCGAGTCGTAGAGCTCGGCGTTCGACCAGGAGAGCTGGATCCCCGCCCCCGTGTCGGAGCAGGTGAGCTGGGTCACCGGAGCCGGGGTCCGGGAGAGGGTGCAGGCGACCGGAGCGGAGGTGAGCCCGTCCGCAAGGGTCGTGACCTCGTAGGTGAAGGTCCCGTTCACGACCAGCTCATCGAGGAGGAAGCTCGAGCTCCCCGCGAGGGTCGCGATGAGTGCACCGTCACGACGAACCTCGATCGTCGGATAGGCTCCGGTGTTCGTCCATGAGACGAGGTTGCCGAGCCCGATCACGCCGCAGGTGAGGCCGGACACGCCGGTCGGGGCGACATCGAGCTGGCAGATCGAGGAGAGCGCCGTCACCCCGTCGGTCGACGGGACCAGCTCGTAGATGTGGATTCCCGGCCCGAGGGCCGCGAGCTCCGGGTCCGTGGCGCTCGTCGCCGCCCCGGGCAGGTCGGCGATCGGCAGTCCGCCGCGACGGAGCTCGATCGCGCTGTAGGTGTCCCCGTTCGTCCAGGTCAGCTGGGTCGTGCCTCCGCCGTCGGCGCAGGTCAGCGAGGAGAGGGGGGCGGGCGCGATGGTCATCACGCAGCCCTCGGCGAGGGAGTCGATGCCGTTCGTGCGGGCGATCACCTGATACTCCGTGATCCCGCTCAGCGGCGACGCATCCGTGTACTGGGTCGAGCCACCGGGAACGGAGGCGAGGAGCACCCCCTCCCGAAGGACCTCGACGCTGTCGTACTCCTCCGAGTTCCCCCAGGTGATGTCGACCCCCGCTCCACCCGGAGCCTCGGTGCAGCTCACCGAGAAGACGGGCGCGGGGATGACCGAGGTCGTGGCGGCGACCGGCACCGAAGGCACCGACTCCACGAGGCCGATGACCTCGTAGGTGTGCTCCCCGGGGATGGCGACCGTGTCGAAGTAGACGGTCGAGCCCGCGGTCACGGTCGCGATCAGCTCCCCGTTTCGGAGGACCTGGATCCCGTCGTAGGAGTAGGTGTTGGTCCAGTTGACGATCACACCCGCCCCGAGCTGGCTCGCGCTGACGGTCGAGGGCGCGGGCGGGGGAATGTCGACCACGCAGACG
>Ga0255776_10001030_pt1 | contig 32046 bp, 31 predicted proteins | sample 071ome_19_FD_179974 | JGI IMG/M metagenome (GOLD analysis project Ga0255776, IMG submission 179974) | Coastal salt marsh microbial communities from the Groves Creek Marsh, Skidaway Island, Georgia - 071413AT metaG (version 2) | ecosystem: Environmental > Aquatic > Marine > Intertidal zone >... | reverse complement strand
ACGGAGCTCGTCGAGCCGGGGCAGCAGGTCATCGCCGTTGACGTAGGCGATCGTGGGCTTCAAGCCGAGCGTGTCGGCCACGTCAGCCACCGCTTCGGCGCAGTGATCGGGGTCGAGACCACCGGCGTTCGACACGACTTTGATGCCTCGGTCGAGACAGGTCCCCATCACCTGTTCCATCTGGGTCACGAAGGTTCGGGCGAAACCCGAGCCCGGGCGCTTGGCCTGCGTGCGGGCCAGGATCAGCATCGTCAGCTCGGCCAGCCAGTCACCGGTGAGGGCATCGATCGGTCCTCCCTCGACCATCTCCTTGGCGGCCGACAGACGGTCGCCGTAGAAGCCGGAGCAGTTCGCGATCCGGATCATGCCAACTCCTCGATCAGCAGCAGCAGCGCACCGTTCTCGACCTGACCCCCCGGTGAGATCAGGAGTTCGGTGACCATGCCGTCGAAGGGCGCAGCGATGTGATGTTCCATCTTCATCGCCTCGAGGACGACGAGGACCTGACCTGCCGTGACGGCGTCACCGACGGCGCAGCGGACCTCGACCACCGATCCGGGCATCGGAGCCACCAGACCGCCACTCGGCAGATCCGAGCCCGGAACCGTGAACCGGGGCTTCACCGGCAGGCACACGGTCGTCCGGCCGAGCGTGACGTAGGCGACATCGGCAGCGAGCGTCACCGGCGCTCGCAACCGACGCCCGTCGATCTCGACCTCGATGTCGTCCGGTGTCCACTCGTGAACCAGCACCGTCTCACCCGTTGCGAGAACAACGCTTCCGCCGCGCTGTGCGGCGTACTCGATCCGCAGTGTCTCGGCCGTGTCGCTCACCCCTGCGGCGTCTGCGGGGATGAACTCGACGTACTGAGGCGGCAACGATCCGGTCCGGAAGTTGGCTGGTGCAAACCCCCAGACCTCGTCGGCCGCCCGGTTCCGGCCCTGCATCCACATGGCCGCAACGATGGCCGCAGTGGCGACGTCGGCGGGGGTCTGCGAGCGCCCTGGATCGACGCGAACGATGAAGTCGGTGGTCGTGTCACCGGCGAGGAATGCGTCGTTGCGAAGGGTCGCAACGAGGAAGTCCCGGTTGGTGACGACACCACCGAGGTGCATCCGTTCGAGCGCCAGCGCAAGCCGGCTTGCGGCCTCGGTGCGGGTGGGGCCGTGTGCGATCACCTTGGCCAGCATCGGATCGAAGTCGACTCCGACCACACTCCCCTGCTCGACACCGCTGTCCCAGCGAACCTCCGGCTCGTCGGCCGGTCGAAACGCCGACAACGTGCCGGTGGCCGGCAGGAAGTCGTTGTCGGGATCCTCGGCGTACAGACGAACCTCGATCGCGGATCCCCGCCAGGCGATGTCGTCTTGTCCGTACCCGAGCTCTGCACCACTCGCAATGCGCAGCTGCTCTCGCACGAGATCGATGCCGGTGACCTCCTCGGTGACGGGGTGTTCGACCTGCAACCGCGTGTTGACCTCGAGAAAGAAGAACTCCCCGGTCAGATCGTCGACGAGGAACTCCACCGTTCCCGCCGAGACGTACCCCATGTGCCGGGCCAAGGCCAGGGCGGCCTCGCCCATCGCAGTGCGCATCTCGGTGTCGACCATCGGCGAAGGTGACTCCTCGACGATTTTTTGATGGCGACGCTGAATCGAGCACTCGCGCTCGCCGAGGTGCACGACGTTGCCATGGCTGTCGCCGAGCACCTGTATCTCGATGTGGCGACTCGATGTCACATACCGCTCGAGAAACACCGTGTCGTCACCAAAGCCACCGAGCGCCTCTCGTTTGGCCGCAGCAACCGCGTCGTGCAGGTGGTCCGGTGACTCGACGATCCGCATGCCCTTGCCGCCACCCCCGGCCGATGCCTTCACCAGCAGGGGGTAGCCGACGTCTGCGTCGCCCGTCGGGTCCTCCGAGGACGGCAAGGTCGGCACTCCGGCTTCGACGGCGATTCGCTTCGCTGCGATCTTGTCGCCCATCGACTCGATCACGTCGGGCGAGGGTCCGATCCAGCGAATCCCGGCGTCGATGACCGCTCGCGCAAAGGCTGCGTTCTCGGAGAGGAATCCGTATCCGGGATGGATGGCGGCGGCACCTGTCACCGTGGCCGCAGCGAGGACGGCGTCGGCATCGAGATACGACGACGGGAGGCGAATGGACTCGTCGGCCTCTTGGACGAATGGAGCATCGGCGTCGGCATCGACGAAGACCGCGATGCATCGCATTCCCATCGCCCGTGCGGTCCGAAACACTCGTCGAGCGATCTCGCCGCGATTGGCAACCAAGACGCTTTGCAGCGGCGCGAGAGGAGCCGGGGTCGTCACAGTCGGAACACTCCGTACGCCTCGGCGCCCTCGATCGGGCGGTTGCGGACGACACTCAGGCACATGCCGAGAACGTCGCGGGTGTCTCTCGGATCGATGATGCCGTCATCACTGATGGCCCCGGTGGCCCGCAGGGCCAACGAGCCCCTGTCGTGCGCAGCCTCGTGCGCAGCGACGATCTCGGCATCGGCCTGCTCGTCGAATTCGATGCCCTGACGCTCGGCCTGACCGCGTCGGACCTGCGCCATCACCCCAGCGATCTGCTTCGGCCCCATGACGGCGATCTTGGCGGTGGGCCACAGGAACGTGAACCGGTTGCCGAAGGCCCGTCCCGACATGCCGTAGGTGCCGGCTCCGTACGACGAACCGACGATCACCGTGAGGTGCGGAACGGTCGAGTTGGTGACCGCATTGATCATCTGGGAACCCTTCTTGATGATCCCGTCGGCCTCGAAGTCGGTTCCGACCATGTACCCGGTGATGTTCTGGAAGAACACGAGCGGTGTGTCGATGGCGTTGCACAGCTGAATGAAATGGGCCGCCTTTTGCGCCGAGTCGGGATAGATCACGCCGTTGTTGCCCAGCACACCGACCGGACAGCCATGGATCGATGCCCAGCCGCAGATCATGGAGGAGCCGAATCGGGGTTTGAACTCCTCGAACCGACTGCCGTCGACGACCCGACCGATCACTTCACGAATATCGAGCGGTTTCCCCAGATCCTTTCCGACAAGGCCCAAGAGCTCGTCGGGATCGAGCGCAGGCGGTTCGGTGGCGAGGCTCGGCGCAGCGTCGGGCTTGCGCCAGTTGAGATGTGACACCACCTCACGGCACATCCGGATTGCGTCCATCTCGTCCTCGGCGAGGTACTCGGCAAGGCCCGACACCTCGGCGTGCTTTTGGGCGCCACCGATCGTCTCGGAGTCGGCGATCTCGCCGGTAGCCATCTTCACCAGGGGCGGGCCGGCGAGGAAGGCATAGGTCTGCTCCTTGATGAAAATGTTGTAGTCGCTGAGGCCCGGTTGGTAGGCGCCACCGGCCGTGGACGACCCGAACGTCACGCACACAGTCGGGATCTTCATCTTCGAGAGCTCGATCATCTCGTAGAAGAACCGGCCCGATTCTGCGAAGTGTTGTGGGATCACGGCGGAACCGATCGCATCGTGTGGGTTCTCGTCGGCCACCGAGCGTTCGCCACCACTTCCACCGGGACGAAGGTCGCCGCCCGCCGATTCGACGAAGCTGATGTAGGGGATTCGGTTGTCGCGGGAGATTTCGAGCGCTCGCATCCACTTTTTCGATGCGTACGGCGTGAGCGCTCCGGCCGCCACCGTCGGGTCGTTTCCCATGATCACACACTCGGTGCCTGCGACGATCCCGATGCCGGCGATCATGCCGCCACCGAGGTGGTACTGGCTCCCGTAGCCGGCCAACGGGGTGATCTCGAGAAATGGCGTGTCGGGATCGAGCACAGCTGCGATCCGCTCGCGGATGGGGAGCTTGCCCCGACTGCGGTGGCGCGCAATCGCCTTTTCACCGCCGGCGTTGGCCGCCATCTCCAGCAGTTCGTCGTGAACGTCGAGCAGTTCGGTCATGTCCTCCCGGTTCTGGGGGTACAGATCACTGCTGGTGTCGAGTGCCGACCGCATGGCCGGCGCAAGCAACGTTCGGGGCATACGGTCGACCGTACCGGGTAATTCAGAGGCAGGCGAATTATCCCGAGGGGACGCGACACCACACCCCGGGTCGGTGCCCGTTCTCAGACGGCGTCTCGTTCGGCGCGCAACTCGGCTGCGACGCTCGGACGCAGCGCCATGACCGCCGCAAGCATCGCAGCGCCAACCGCAACCACCGCAGCCGCGTCGAGCACCTGCGGCAGATACTCGGCCGCAATGGCGAGAAGCACGATCGCGTAGGTGCAGCGGCCGAGCAGCGACGTCACCGAGAGCATCGTGGCTCGATGGTGCTGTTCCACCCGTCGCGAAACGATGCCCGGGACCATGACCTGGGTCGCTGCCATCTGGATGCCACGCGACACGATCAGGGGCAGCACCAGCAGCGACACGACAAGGGCCATGGTGAGTGATGCGGCTGCAGTCAGAGTGGCGAGCACGAGCAGGACCACCCCGGGCCCGAAGCGCCGTCTCGCCGATTCGGTGAAGCGCAGCGACCACCCACCGACCGCAGCCACCGTTGCTGCCAACGCACCGGCAATGACGGCAGCGGCGGCCGGATCGTCGCTCGGCCGTTCGAGGACCATGGCCAGGTACGGCGGAGCCAGCTCCGACACGAGATGGATGAGGACCACCTCCACCACGACATAGAGGGTGACCCAGGCCAGCAGTGGACGCCGGAGGTGGCCGACGATCGAACGAAGATCCGAAGCGAAACTCCCGTCCCGAGCCGAACGGGGCGGTTCGCTCATTCGCATGGTTGCGCCGAACTGCACCGTCGCCGCACCGAGCGCAGCGACGAACGGCAGTCGCAGGTCGACGAAGGCCAGGCAGCCGCCTGCGATCGCAGTGACCGCCGTCGCATAGAGCAGCCCGGTTCGTACCCGTGCCTCCCTGCGCTCGAACTCCGAGGATCGTCCGTCGGCATCGAGTACGTCGAAGTGAAACGTCGAATCCGTTCCCGACAGGAACGCGTACCCGACAGCCAACAGCACCTGTGCCCCGGCGATCGCCCCGAGACCACCCACCAGGAACAATCCATGACACCCGATCCACGCAACTGCAGTGACCCGAAGCGCGGCGACCCGTCCGACATGATCGCTGAACCATCCCGACGGCACCTCGAGCACGACGACGGTGAGGTAGTACAGGGCACCGAGCTGCAGCGCCCGAGTGAGCCCGACCTGGTCGATCAGATACAGCAGCACGGTCGGCAGCCAGAACAACGAGCCGACGACTCGTTGATGGATCGCGTAGGCCCGAAGGTTCGCCTCGGTCTGCCCGCTCGAGCTCATCGACGCTCGGCGGTCGGGCAATCCGGCATCTGGCGAGCGTAGCGTTCAACGGGGTTGGCTTCTCCGGCTTCCCAACCCCATTCTCTGCAGCGATCGGCGGCGTGCAACACTGCGGCCATGACCAAGCCGACCGTTGCATCCGTCGCTGCCGATGTGCGTGCCGAGCAGGCGGCGCTCGATGCCGTCATCGCCGACCTCAGCGACGATCACTGGGAGCTACCGACCCCCTCCCCGGGTTGGGCGGTTCGAGACCAGATCGGCCACCTCGCCTTCTTCGACATGGCCGCTGCACTCGCAATTCGCGACCCCGATGCGTTCGACACCCACCGCAAGGAACTGATGGCTGCCCCCGACGGCGACGCACTGACGCTCGGACCCGCGCGGGCGATGGCACCTGCACAGCTCCTGGCCCACTGGCGCCATCACCGCAATGAACTCGCAGCCGCTGCGGCCACGTGTGGCGAACACGACCGCATCGAGTGGTACGGACCCTCCATGGGGGCCAAATCGTTTTTGACCGCCCGCCTCATGGAGGCGTGGGCCCATGGCCAAGACATCTGCGATGCCGTCGGAGCCGAGCGCACCGCCACCGACCGCCTGCGCCACATTGCCCAACTCGGCTACATCACCCGCGGCTGGACATACCTCAATCGTCGTCTCGACATGCCACCCGGAGAGATCCGAGTCTCGCTCACCTCACCCGGCGGTGACATCTGGCAGTGGGGACCCGACGATGCCGATGCAACGGTCACCGGTTCTGCGCTCGACTTCTGCCTGGTCACGTCACAACGGCGGAACCTGGCCGACACCGACCTCGAACTCGACGGCGATATCGCCACCGACTGGCTCGAGAAGGCACAACTCTTCGCCGGTCCGCCCAGCGACCCACCGCCAGCCCGAGGTTGACGCCCGCCCGCCGCAGGGACGATCAGTCGAGCAGCGAGAACACCAGTCCGTCGAGGATGTCCGACTCCGACACCACGAGTTCCTCGATGTCGAAGTACCGCATGATGCGCACAAGGATGCACATGCCGCCGACGATGACGTCGGCGCGTGCTTCCTCGAGGCCGGGGTTGTGGATCCTGTCCTCGCGGCGCTCGGTGACGAGTGTGCGATAGACGTCCTCGGCTGCCTCTCTGGTCAGGCGGAAGTGATGGATCTGGTCGCGGTCGTAGTCAGCGAGACCGATCTCGACCGCCGCCGCCGCCGAGACGGTACCGGCAAGCCCGACGAAGGTCCGAGCATGCGCGGTCTGGGGCATCTCTCGAGCGACATCGTCGAGGTGGGCTTCGGTGATCGAGAGGCATGCCACCAGTTCTTCGGGCCGAGGTGGATCGTGCGCGACGTATTTCTCGGTGAGCCGAACGCACCCGATGTCGAGCGACAGTGCGGCCTCGGCCTCGTCGGTACCGAACACGAACTCGGTCGATCCCCCGCCGATGTCGAAGACGCAGAAGGGGCCGTCGGCCAGGTCGAGATCGGCGGTGGCCCCCCGAAACGAGAGTTGTCCCTCCTCGAGCCCTGTCAACAGCTCTGGCCGAGCACCGATGACCTGCTCGACCGCATCGAAGAAGTGGTCTCGGTTCGACGCATCGCGAGCAGCAGACGTTGCCGCGGCGCGAACCTGGGTGACGCCGAAACGATCCATCACCGCCCGGTACTCCCGCAGGCAGGCGAGGACCCGTTCGACGGCCTCATCGGCCAAGCGACCCGTGCGATCGACGTCTTGGCCGAGTCGAGTGATGGTCATCAACCGCTCGAGCGTCTGCTCCCCGTCGTGGACGAGAAGGCGGGTCGAGTTGGTTCCGAGGTCGATGGCGGCGACCGGCTCACGCATGGTCATGCTCCTCCGAAAGGTCAGTGCGGTCTTCGTAGTCGGCGAACCGCTCGGCAACCCACAACCCGACCGGATCGTCACCACCAGCGAGATGCCACGCATAGTGGGCGTGGAGGCACTTCACACCCGTTCGGGTACCACCAACACCGGCCGACGGACGAGGACCGTCGTGATCGACAGGGATCTCGGCGTCACGCTCGGCGGCATACCGACGATGGGCCGCATCGATCGCTTCGAGCCCCACATCGGCCTCGGCTTGTCGCACGCCCCCGTCACCCTCCATTCGCCCCACGATTCGCCGTTCGTACTCACCGGCCAGCCAGTAGAGCGTCGGCATCGGCCGTCCATCGTCGAGGATGGGCGCGTTGCGGAGCACCACTGGATCGCCGGCGGCATTGCGCACCACGACCTCGTAGGCCCCGGCAGGCTCGCGGCCGAGAAGTTCGGCCACGCGCACGCGATCGGCCACGGGATCGACCGCCTGGTTCATCGGACGACCGTTCGGGCCGAACGACGTCGACGAAGGCGTCGTACGGTGGGCCTCCCCAGCGCAAGCAGCACCACCAACGGGATCACCCGCTTCATGATCGGTCGCCGGGCCGTATCGAGCAGATCGAGGGCCTCCGGTTCGGGCATCTCGATCCGCTTGCCCCCGACCGGAGCGAACACGTCACGTCCGAGGTGTCGTGCGACGTCGATGGAGGCTGCGAGATTGCCGGCAAATTGGGCGGTGAGGGCCGTGGACACCTCGGCGATGACCCCGCGACCCAACTGGGCGAAGCGACCCCCGACCTGCAGTTCGGTATCGACATTGACCTGCGTCGAGTCGTCCGTCAGCGGTTCGAGCCTCGCCGTGATGTGGGCCTCGGCATGCCCATGGTTCCCGGCACCGGCCGCTTGCACGATGATCCGACGACGATCGTCGTCGAAGTCGAACGTGGCACTGCCCTCGAACCGCGCGGCGAGCACACCGAGCCGAACCGACACGATGCCTTCGTAGCAGTCGCCGTGCACTGCCGTCAGCTGTGCCCCTGGAACACAGGGGGCGAGGCGACTCGGATCGTGCAAGAGCTGCCACGCCTCGTCGAAGGGACGAGCGATGGAGAACGTGTCGCTCATCTGCATGTCAACTCCAACGCCGCAAGTCTTCGAGCGTGTCGATGTCGTGAGGGTTGCCCTCGACCGGCACCGGACGCACGAGGTCCGGACGAGCCCGCATCACCGCACGAGCGCCTTCATCGCCGCTCACCGGCAGACTCGCCCACATCGCAGCGGACAGTTTGACCGGTGGACGCAGCTCACCGTCGTACCGAGCCGATGCCACATCGTCGTCGACGGCTGCGACCGCGTTCCAGATCTCGGTCGTGACACCGGGACTGTCGCCCAACCCCACGACGATCGCACTGTGCCCACGCGTCTCGGCGTAGGCGACCGCAGCCCGAAGCGAGGTCGCCTGCCCCTCTTCCCAGGGCTCGTTGTGGAGCAGCGTCACATCATCGGGAACGATCGGTTCGAGATCGATTGCGCCACCCACGACCACGACCTCGTCGACGTCGGCAGCCCGAGCCGCATCGATGACGATTCGCACCATGGGCACCCCATCGATCTCGGCAAGCAGTTTGTGCTCCTCCCCGGCAAAGCGCGATCCGGCGCCTGCGGCGAGGATCACCGCAGCGATCGACTGTCGACGTTCATGCGGTCCGGTTTCGACGTGGTCGGTCTGGGTCACCGACACAGCCTAGGGTCGGCTCCATGGACCCGACCGTTCCTCCCGATGCGACCCCACCGAGGCTCCGGGTGACGATGCTGCTTGCCGACTCCGCCCAGGTGGCCGATCGCAAGCTCTACGTCCTTGGGGGAGGTGTCTCGGTGATCGGACCTCGCCCTCAACCACTCGGCGTGGCGATCCGCATCGAGGTGCCGTGGGATCGGGCCAATGTGGCCCATCAGTGGCGCCTCGACCTCCTGGACGAGGACGGCCATGCGGTGACGATCAACGAACAACCGCTCGTGGTGCATGGGCGCTTCGAAGCGGGGCGTCCCGCAGGCTTGAAGGCCGGTACTCCGCTGTCGGTGCCGCTCGCCATCACGTTTCCGACGCTTCCCGTCCAACCGGGCCAGAGCTACACCTGGCAGTTGTCGATCGACGAGACAACCCATGTCGACTGGCGACAGTCGTTTCACGTGCGAGCTGCGCAGACACCGCCGACGGCACCGCCGCCGAAGCCGAGCTGACGTCAGTCGTGGATCGGGCCGGTCGTCGATGAGAGTGCAGCGACCGTCCGCCCGGTTCGCTCTGCGATGATTTCTGCGACGATCGAGATCGCGGTCTCCTCGGGCGTCCGGGCTCCGAGATCGAGACCGATCGGCGAACGCAATCTGTCGAAGCCGTCCTGATCGACCCCGGCGTCGACGAGACGTTTCGTCCGGTCGTCGTGGGTACGTCGACTCCCCATCACCCCGATGTAGCCGACATCGGTGGCAAGGGCGCCGGTGACCGCCGGCACGTCGAACTTTGCGTCATGGGTGAGGATGCAGACAGCGTCTCGCGGTCCGAGCCCAGCGCCGAGCTCGCTCAGCAGCCGATCGGGCCAGTCGACGACAAGGTCGTCGGCCATCGGGAATCGTTGCCTGGTCGCAAAGACCTCTCGAGCGTCGCAGACGACCACGCGGTAGCCGAGGACTTTCGCCACCTTTGCCAGCGCCGCGGTGAAATCGACGGCGCCGAAGATCAGCATCTGCGGGGGCGGGGCAAACGATTCGATGAACACCGAGACGACGCTCTCTCGGGCCTCGCCGTGCTCGCCGTAGTGCCGAAGACCTGATTGACCGGCCGCCAGTTCACCTCGAGCGTCGCGTTCGACGACCCGATCGAGTCCCTCGTCACCGAGGCTGCCAATCGTGAGCGGACCGGACGTTTCGTCGGTTCGAACCAGCAGCTTTCGACCCGGGTTTGGTCCCTCGATGACGGTCGCCAACGCAACCGCCTGCTCGGCCGCAACGTCAGCCTTGAGCGGCTCATACCAGTCGGCGGGGTCGAACGTCTCGATGAAGAGATGGATCGTGCCACCGCACGTGAGCCCCACGGCAAAGGCTTCGTCGTCGCTGTACCCGAAACTGACGACGCGATGGGCTGCGGACTCGATGACGTCGAGTGCCTCGATCACGACGGCTCCTTCGACACAACCGCCGCTCACCGACCCGCGTACGTCTTGGTCGATGGTGACGGCCATCGCCGCGCCGGGGAGGCGCGGACCAGATCCGTCGAGGTCGACCACCCGGGCGATGGCTGCGGGTGTGGCCGATCCGAGCCACCGGTCGAGCGGATTGAAAAGCTCCTTCACCGTTCCCAGCCTACGCCTCCGGTGGCTGCGCACCCCAGGCCGACCGACCATGGGGCCCGGATCGGGACTCAGACGGTGAGGCGCAACCGATCGAGTGCGAACCGTGACGCTGCGAGATCATTCACCGGGGCACCGTTGCGACGCAGGTCCTGGTGACGATTCCAGGCCTGCAGCAGGTCTTCGAAACGGGTGGGGGATTCGTTGTCTGTACTCATAGGACAGATGATACGAATGCTGTTCCCAGGGAAATCATCGTTTTCGCCTCATTTATGACTATTCAACCTTGTTTTCTATGTTTGAAATTGTTGAATACCTTCTTTCTATAGGTATGCTGTTGCCATGCTCGACTCGATCGATCGTCAGATCCTCGACGAACTCCAGAACGATGGCCGAATCTCGTATCGCGACCTCGGGGAACGGATCGGACTCTCGGCGCCTGCTGCCACCGAACGCGTCCGTCGCCTGGAACGAGCTGGTGTCATCACGGGCTACACGGCCACCATCGACCCGGCTGCTCTGGGAGCACCGATCCTGGCAATCATTCGTATTCACTCCGCTGGTCCCAAAGCACCCGAGATCGACGCACTGGCTGCGTCACTGCCCGAGGTGATCGAGTGCAATCGGGTGACCGGCAGCGAGAGCCATGTCGTGCGCGCCTGGTGTCGAGACCTCGCTCACCTCGACGAACTGATCGGGAACTTCTGGGATCTCGGGGACACGATCACCAACCTGGTCACGTCGACCCCGGTTCAGCGGCGATCCTGCCGCATCTGGTGAACGAACAGCCGACCACTCAATCGTCGCAGGTGAGAAGTCCCTGAACCACATAGGTCTCCTCACCGATCGGGACCCACGTGTTGAAGCAGCGCGCCCGTTCTGCATTGCGCTTCTCGGCATCGACCAGCTTGTTCTGCGCCTCCCGTCGGGCCGCTTCGAGGGAGTCGGCCTCGGCATCGGCTTCGGCCAGTTGGCCCCGCATCTCGACGTACTGGGTGACCGGGATGTACACCAAGAACCCCACGAGAACGAGCGTTGCGACCAGCATCAGGCCACCCACCGCAACGTTCGACCGGCGCGATCGACGCTTGCCCTCAGCCTGCTTCGCCACGGTCAACGCCCCGCCAGTGCGTCGCGACCGGGGTAGGCCGCTGCCTCGCCCAGCTGCTCCTCGATTCGGAGCAGCTGGTTGTATTTCGCAACACGATCGGACCGAGCCGGTGCACCAGTCTTGATCTGACCACAGTTGGTGGCAACGGCGAGGTCGGCGATGAAGGTGTCTTCGGTTTCACCTGAACGGTGCGACATCACCGACGTCCAGCCGCTGCGGGTTGCAAGCTCGACCGCTTCGAGCGTCTCGGTCAACGATCCGATCTGGTTGACCTTGACGAGAATCGAATTGGCATACCCACCCTCGACACCTCGACCGAGGCGTTCGGTGTTGGTGACGAAGAGATCGTCGCCGACCAGCTGGCATCGATCGCCCGCCAGCCCCATGAGCACCTTCCACCCCTCCCAGTCGTCTTCGGCCATGCCGTCCTCGATGGAGACGATCGGGTATCGGTCGCACAAGCTGGCGAGTTCGCCGGCCATCGCTGCAGCGTCGAGGCTGCGGCCTTCAGATGCGAGGGTGTACAGCCCGGTGGCTGCGTCGTAGAACTCGGTCGAGGCGACATCCATCGCAATGGTCATGTCGTCGCCCGGCGTGAGTCCGGCGCGCTCGATCGCCTCGAGCAGATAACGAATACCTTCCTCGTTCGATGCCAGATCGGGCGCAAAGCCGCCTTCGTCACCGACCGCAGTCGACAAGCCGCGTTGGCCCAGCAGCGACTTGAGCGCGTGGTACGTGTCGACACCCCAGCGCATGGCTTCGGAGAACGAGGCTGCCCCGGTCGGCAGGATCATGAACTCCTGGTAGTCGACGGAGTTGTCCGCATGCGCACCACCATTGAGCACATTCATCATCGGAACGGGAAGGACGTGGGCATTGGCACCGCCGACGTGGCGCCACAGCGGGACCTCCAGTTCATGCGCAGCTGCCTGCGCAACGGCGAGCGAGATACCGAGAATCGCGTTGGCGCCGACACGACCCTTGTTGTCGGTCCCGTCGGCGGAGATCAGTTCCGCATCGACCCTGCGCTGATCGAGCGCATCAAGACCGATGACGACGTCGGCCAGTTCCCCATTGGCGAACCCGACGGCGGTGAGCACACCCTTGCCGCCAAGACGGTCACCGCCGTCTCGCAGTTCAACCGCTTCGAAAGCACCGGTCGAAGCTCCACTCGGCACGATGGCGCGACCGACGGCGCCCGAGTCGAGCCGTACCTCGACTTCGACCGTCGGATTACCGCGTGAGTCGAAGACTTCGCGTGCGTGGACCTGCTCGATGATGCTCACGTTGTTGGGTGCCTCGTGTACTCGTTCCCACGCGAGGTTATTGCTCCTCGCGCGAAGGGTGACGGATCTCGCGCGTAGCGCGCGATCCGGGTGCACTCCGCCGCTCGCGGCCCTCAGTCTGCCAGGGATTCGTGCGATTTCGCCTGCGACCACCACGCAGCGAGCTGACGCTCGTCGGCAGCCTCGAGCGCAGCCGCATCACCGGCCAACGACTCCACGATGCGGAACCGCGTGGTGAAACGCCGAACTGCCCCACGAATCGCATCCTCGGGGTCGACGTCGAGGCGACGAGCGACCTGTACTGCGGCGAAGAGCAGATCGCCGACCTCATGTTCGGACGGGTCATCGCGAACCTCGGCGAGTTCGGACTCGACATCGGTGTACGCCACCTCGATGCCACCCTCCCAGTCGAACCCGGCACTGCGGGCCCGCTTCTGCACCTTCGCTGCAAGGGTCAGACCGGGAAGCGCCGCAGGGATGCCGTCCATCGCCGACGCACGCGCTTTTTCCTGCGCCTTCGCCGCATTCCAGATGGGCAGAACCGACGCTGCATCGGTTGCCTCGACGTCGCCGAAGACGTGTGGATGCCGAACGACGAGCTTGTCGTGGATCCCCTGAGCGACATCGGTGATCGTGAACGAGCCCCGCTCCGCACCCAGACGGGCATGGAAGAAGATCTGGTACAGCAGATCACCAAGTTCTTCGACGAGATGTTCGTCGAGATCCGGCGCATCGAGATCGTCGTCGAAACTCGCTCGGGCGTCGAGAGCCTCGAGAACCTCGTGGGTCTCCTCGAGGAGGTGACGGCGCAAGCTCGCATGCGTCTGCTCTCGGTCCCATGGACACTGTTCGCGGAGCAGACGCACGAGTTCGTCGAAGCGGGCAAACTCTCTCGCAACCGGCTCGGCAAGCTCCGGGATGAACAGCGACGTCAGATGGTCGGCATCGACTGCTCGGTCGATGTCGGCCCACTCGACCTCGACGATCACTTCGTCTCGCAGACCGAGCCGCTGCAACAACACTGCCCGTGGCGGCGGTTCGTCGATCGCCAGCTTGATGTCGCTCAACACGTGATTCGCGTGGGTGTGGGCAACGAGGAGCGGGCCCGTCTGGCCCGCAGCCGCAGTGGCGAAGGCAAGACCGTCGACGAGGCGAACGCCGGCCTCCACCGGATCGAGGCCGAGACGCGCCCACACGGCGTCGAGAAACGAGACCGCCGGAAGGACATCGAGTTCGATCCGTCCGGCTTCGGCGGCGGCGCGCAACAGTTCGACGCTGCGCTCGAGCACCAGTGGTGAACCGGGCACGGCATAGACGACAGCAACGTCCTCGTCGGTCGTGACATCGGCGATCAGCCGAGCTGCGATCTCGGCGTACACGTCGTCGAACGTGTCGGCGGCCTCATACACCTCGTCGAACGACGCAACGTCGATGCCGTCGGCGGCCGGGTGGCGGCTGGTCCGCAACCACACACGGTCGGCCGCAGCGATCGCAGCGTGCGTCTGGGGCGTGATCAGTTCGGGGCCGGCCGGACCCAGACCGACGACGGTCAGCCGCCCCACCGGTGTCAGCCGCCGATCGGCAGGACCGTCAGGCTGGCTGCGTCCCAGCGCCCGTAGCGCGGATCGACGAACACGTCGCTGGCCGCTCCGAGCCGGGCGAGTGCACCGGACTCCAGTGCTCGACGCAGCTCACCGAACGCTGCCTCGTTCGCCGCGTTGGCCGCACTCTGCAACTGCACATCGATCGCGACCGGGTCCATTTCGGGATGGACGTCGGCGGCAAGCGGGCCGATCGAACGAACCTGGATCACATGCCAGCCGAATTGCGACTGGACGGGCGCAGACACCCCCACGCCGGTGACGCGGGCCCCGTCGGAGAACTCCGGCACGAAGGTGGAACTGGGTACGCAACCGAGGTCACCGCCGTTGGGCCCGGACGGGCCGGTCGAGAACTCGATTGCCAACTGGGCGAAGTCACGGTCCTCGTCGAGGAGGGCGATGACATCGAGTGCGTCCTGCTCGGATTCCAGGAGGATATGGGCCGAACACAGATACTCCGGCGGCTCGACGTCGACCGGACCGACCTCGTCGGCGACGTACCGGTTGGCGAGTTCGATCTCGGCCTGAAGCCCGATCAGGAATCGGCCGAAGCCTGATGACGGGTCGAGGGTGGGGTCGTTGGCCATTGCGGCGAGCGCCGTGGCACGATCCTGCTCACCGACCACGTAGCCCCGGTCGGCCAGCTCGGCTCGGAACGCGGCGTACTGGATCCACTGGGTGATCACCTGCCCCGGCACCGCCTTCCCCATCGTGCCGTGATCGAGTGCAGCAGGCACATTGGGCGGCAACGACTCGAGGATCTCGTGCAGCTCACCCACCGTGAGCTCATCGCCGAGATAGCTCGCCACCGCCGCATCGTCTCCGCGTTCGTTCAACCACGCAAAGGCACTGGCGACAAGCACCCCTGCGAGGGCGACGATCGTCAATCCGAGCCGGACGTTGGAGGAGGAGGGCGAATCAGTGCTCACGAGTCGTGGAGGTTATCGGGCCGACCGGGTCTGTCGGGGATCAGGTCGACCATCGCCTCGACCAGCTGATCGACCACAGCCCCTCCCTTCTTGTGCAATGGCAACTGCAGTTCGCCCACCGCCTCCTTGTAGACAGCGGCATTGCCCGACCCCTTGCCCGAGTACAGCCTGCCCAATCGGACCTGGCGACTGTCAGGAAGGCGTACGGGAGACAAGCGAGCGATGTGGTCGGGCCCTCCGAACCCTGGACCCTTCGTGACAGTGACCTCACGCACGCCGGTACGGACACACTCCACCCGCAACCGGCCGACCTGCAGCAGTGCCTCGGCTTGCGGTGGAATCGGACCGAACCGGTCGAGCCACTCGACTCGAACGTCCTCGAGTTGCTCGAGCGATTCGACGGCGGCAAGACGACGGTAGGCCTCGAGCCGGTTCGTTTCCTTCAGCACATAGTCGTCGGGAAGGTGCGCGTCGCCCGGTACCTCGATGGCGATCTCGACCGGTTCGTCAGGCTTCTCACCGCGCAGCTCGCCGACAGCCTCGGTGACCATCTGGCAGTACAGGTCGTAGCCGACTGCGGCGATGTGACCCGATTGACCGGTGCCGAGGAGGTTTCCGGCGCCACGGATCTCGAGATCACGCATGGCGATGCGGAACCCGGAGCCGAGCTCGGTCGCCTCACCGATCGTCTTCAGCCGCTCGTAGGCCTCCTCGCTCAGCACCCGATCGCGTGGGTGAAAGAGATAGGCGTATGCCCGCTGGCCGGCTCGTCCAACTCGGCCTCGCAACTGATGCAACTGCCCCAACCCGAGAAGATCCGCTCGGTCGACCACGAGCGTGTTGACGGTGGGCATGTCGATACCCGATTCGATGATGGTGGTGCACACGAGCACGTCGAAACGACCCTCCCAGAAGTCGATCACCACTCGCTCGAGCGTCCCTTCGTCCATCTGCCCATGCGCGACCGCGATCCTGGCCTCCGGCACGAGATCGCGGAGGTTGGCTGCCACGTGCTCGATGTCGCGCACGCGGTTGTGCACGAAAAAGACCTGTCCCTCCCGCAGCAACTCGCGACGTATCGCCTCGGCCACCGGTTGTTCGTCGTACTCGCCGACATAGGTCAGGATCGGCTGACGGTCGGCGGGCGCCGTGTTGAGCAACGACATGTCACGGATGCCGGTGAGACTCATCTCCATCGTGCGGGGAATCGGCGTTGCGGTGAGGGTGAGCACATCGACGTCGTGACGGATCTCCTTGATCTGCTCCTTGTGGGAGACACCGAAGCGCTGCTCTTCGTCCACCACGAGCAAGCCGAGATTCTTGAACTGCACCCCGTCGCTGAGCAGACGATGGGTGCCGATGACGAGATCGACCGACCCATCCTCGAGACCATCGGTGACCTGCTTGGCCTGCTTGTTGGTCAGGAAGCGGCTCAGGACCTCGATCCGGATCGGGTACGCCGCCATACGTTCGGAAAACGTGGTGAAGTGCTGCTGGGCGAGCAGCGTGGTGGGCACGAGTACCGCCGCCTGCTTGCCGCCCTGGATCGCCTTGAATGCGGCTCGAAGCGCGATCTCGGTCTTGCCGAACCCGACGTCACCGACCACGAGGCGATCCATCGGTGTGGGTTGTTCCATGTCGCCCTTGACATCGATGATGGCGTTGATCTGATCGGTCGTCTCCTGGAAGGGAAACGACGCCTCGAACTCTCGCTGCCAAGGAGTGTCGGGCTCGAACGGATGACCTGGGGTCGTAACGCGACGCTGGTACAGGACGACGAGTTCCTGGGCGATCTCCTGGACCGCCGAACGCACGCGCGCCTTGGTCTGGTGCCAGTCGGCACCCCCCATCTTCGAAAGCGTCGGCGTGTCACCACCGGTGTAGTGCCGGATCGACTCGATCTGATCGGACGGCACGTAGAGCTTGTCGCCGCCGCGATACTCGAGCAGCAGATAGTCGCGCTCGTTTCCGCCGATCGCTCGTGTCACCATCCCGCCGAACCGGGCGACACCGTGTTGGTGGTGGACGACGAACGAGCCTTCCCGAAGGTCTTCGAAGAAGCGCTGCGTGTCGCGCTTGCGTCGTCGTGACGGCCGATGGGTGCGACGCCGTCCGGTGAGGTCGGACTCGGCCAGCACCGCAAGCTTGACATCAGGCAAGACAACGCCGCGATCGAGCGGCGCAACCACGACTCCCCCGGTCCGCGCTGCGTCGCTGGTGGTGAACGAGACGCCATGGTCGCTCAACAGCGTGGCGAGACGTTTTGCGCTCGCATCGCCATCGGCCGCAACCACGACCGTATATCCGTCATCGAGCAGCGACCGGATGCGTTCGACCGTTGGCTCCAGGTCGCCAACGACCGGCTCCCAGCCGGATGCAGCGACGACCGGTGTCGACGGTCGATCAGGGGTGCCGAGCACCGACCACGCCACTGCATCGGCTCGTTCCAGCAGGCGATCGAACGACAGATGCAGACGGTGGACGTCGTCGGCGGCGACATCCCAGGTTCGAGCGAGCGACGAGGCGAGATCAGCCTCCTCGGCGATGATCTCGGCCGCCCGGTCCCGGACACGACGAGGCTCCACGAAGGCGATGAGACCATCGCTTCCGATCAGATCGGTCAGCAGATGCTCGCCGTCGACGAGCCACGGCAACCACGACTCCATCCCGTCGAAGAGCGTTCCGTCGGCAAATCGGTCCCACTGCTCGCGCCCCCATGGCTCTTCGCCCACCAACTCCCGTGCCCGCGCCCTGCGTTGCTCGGTCGGTCGAAACTCGCGGCACGGATAGAGGAACACCTCGTCGACCGCCACGGTCGAGCGCTGGTCGGCCACAGCGAATTCGGTCAGCCGATCGACCTCGTCGCCCCAGAGGTCGATCCGAACAGGAGCATCTGCCGTGCTGGGGTAGACGTCGACGATCGAGCCTCGCACTGCGACTTCGCCTCGATGCTCGACCTGTCCCTCTCGGCGATACCCGAGCTCCACCAGTCGTGTGACGAGCTCGACTGGATCGATGAGGTCACCGGGGCACACCCGTATCGGATCGATCGCCGCTTCCGGGTCGATGCGCTGCACCAACGCTCGAGCAGACGCCACGACAAGCGCCGGCGGACGATCCGAGCCGAGCCGGTGAAGCACGCGAAGCCGCTGACCCATCGTCTCGACGCCCGGACTGACCCGCTCGAAGGGCAGGGTCTCCCAGGCCGGGAAGTGGAGGACCCGATCCGGTCCGAGGACAGCACCGGCATCGCTCGCCAGCCGTTCGGCCTCGCCCTGGGTGGCAGTGCCGACGAGGACCGGCCGACGATCGGACGCCGCCACCAGGCCGGCGAGTACCAGCGCACGTCCGGCCTCGCCGATGGCAATCACCGGCTCGCGGCGACCGAGCGCAGCATCGATCGACGGATGGTCACTGAGGCGGTCGAGAAGGTCGCGAAGCGGAGCGGTGTTGGAGGTGGACACGGAGATCAGGAAACGTTGAAACGATTCATCGTTGCTTCGATGTCGGACGCCGCCAGAAACTCCGCTGCATCGGCTGCACGCGCGACAACCTGCTCCAGCACCGGACGGTCGGCTCGCCCCGGCCGCCTGAGCACCCAGTCGCGGCCCGTCATCGTGCCAGGTTCGGGCTTGCCCACCCCGATGCGCAGTCGCGAGAACCCGTCGGCGCGCAGGTGGGCGCGAATCGACTTGAGTCCGTTGTTGCCGGCCAGACCACCGCCCACCTTCAGTTTCATCCGGCCAACCGGCAGGTCCAGTTCGTCGTGGACGACGAGAAGCCGCGACAGATCCGTGATCCCGTGCCGCTTCACAAGGGCACCAGCAGCCCGACCCGCTTCGTTGTAGAACGTGACCGGAACCGCGACTGCGATGGTCGTGTCGCCGACTCGGACGAGATCGCTCTCGGCGTGATCTCGCTTACCGCGCCGGAGTCGGCCCTCGTGACGTCGGACAAGTTCGTCGACAACCCAGAACCCGGCGTTGTGCCGCGTTTGGGCGTACTGCTCTCCGGGGTTTCCGAGACCGATCACCAAGAGGTCGGCTGGCGTCCCCGATCGTTCGTGTCTGCGCCGCACCATCGCTCGGGCGGGCCGGAGCGTCAGCCCTCGTCGCCGTCGGTCTCGCTGGCCTCTGCGTCAGCCCCAGCTGCGTCGCCGACCTCACCTGCTTCGCCTGCCTCGGCCTGCTCGGCCTGACGGATTGCTTCACGAGTGGACCGGGTGATGAGCGCAATGGCGACGGTTTCGTCAGGGTCCATCGGGCTCGACACACCGGCGGGCAATTCGACGTCGACGACCTTGATCGTCTCACCGAGTTCGAGCTCGGTCACATCGACGACGATCTGCTGGGGAACATTGCTCGGTTTGACCGAGACGGTCATCGAGTACATCGACTGGTCGATCATCCCGTCGTACATCGTGACCTTGCGGGCCTCCCCCTCGAGGACCACTGGAACTTCGACATCGATCGTCATGTCCTCGGTGACACGGAGGAAGTCGACGTGGATCACGTCACGGCGCACTGGGTGCCGCTGCAGATCCTTGATGACGGCAAGGCCCTTGTCACCTTCGATGTCGAGGGTGATGAGGGCGTTGAGGCCAACATCGGTGGTCAGCGCCTTGCGAAGAGCCGGCCACTCGACGGACACCGCAACCGGGTCGCCGCCAAGGCCGTAGACGACGGCAGGGACCTTGCCTTCACGACGAAGACGGCGAGACGGGCGGGTGCCCTCTTTGCGCCCGATTTCGGCGCTCAGCAGCAGTTCAGACATTGGATTCGGCTCCTGAAGGGGCACGGCGAGATCGAACGGCCCGGACGTGGGCCGAGAGCCAAGGTTAGCGGGGGCGCAGTGCTGCGCCACCTGGTTCAGGCGAGGTGATTTCCGCCGAAGATTTCGCTCACCGAGGTGTCCTCGAAGACCGCCGAAATGGCCCGAGCAATGATCGGGGCTACCGACAGGACCGTGATGTTGTCGGTCCGCTTCTCGCTCGGCAGCGACAGCGTGTCGGTGACGAGCACCGTCTCGACCGGTGCGTTCTTGATTCGGTCGATCGCAGGCCCAGAGAACACGCCGTGGGTGGTGGCGATGATGATGCGCTTGGCTTCGTAGTCGTGAAGGAGTTCGGCTGCGGCACAGATGGTGCCACCGGTGTCGATCATGTCGTCGATGAGGACGCAGGTCCGACCCTTCACATCCCCGATGATCTCCTTGGCTTCCACTGCGTTTTTCTGGTCGGTCGAGCGTCGCTTGTGCACGTAGGCAAGGTCGGCGTCGAGCAGATTGGTGTAGCGCTCGGCGACCTTCATGCGACCTGCGTCGGGTGACACGATCACCATGTCGCCGTCGTTGTGCTCCTGGAGGTAGTCGATCAGCACGGGCATGGCCGTGAGATGGTCGACCGGGCCATCGAAGAAGCCCTGGATCTGGCCGGAGTGAAGGTCGACCGAGATCAAACGATCAGCACCGGCGACGGCAAAGAGATCGGCGATGAGCCGAGCGGTGATCGGCTCACGACCCGATGCCTTGCGGTCCTGCCGTGAGTATCCGAAAAAGGGAGCAACTGCGGTGATCCGCTTGGCCGATGCGCGCTTGGCAGCGTCGACCATGATCAGGTGCTCCATGATCTGATCGTTGATCGAGCGGCCCTCCCACTCGGTGTGGGTCTGCACGATAAACACATCGGAGCCGCGAATCGACTCGCCGTACTTGACGTGGATCTCACCGTTCGCGAACTCGGCAATGTTCGGCGTGCCCAGCTCCACATCGAGTTCTTTGCAGATGTCGGCGGCGAGCTCTTGGGTGGCCCGACCCGCGACAATGTGAAGCTTCTTGTGGTTGATCAGTTCCATCCCCGTGACCCTCGGTCGCTTCCAAGCGCAGCATACGGCGCGCGCACGCCGCGCGAGTGGCTGGCCCGGCAGGACTCGAACCTGCAACATTCGGCTCCAAAGGCCGACGTTCTGCCAATTGAACTACGGGCCACTGCGTCGGGTCACCGTAGCGGCCCAAGCGCTCCAGCGGCGCACCGAGGACGGTGGGGCGACGTTCACCTCCGAGAACGCCGCCGTGCCTGCTCGACACGAGGGACGGATGGTCGTCGCCACACGGCACCCGGCCCGCGACCCGCAAGGGTGGCGCTACGGCGCAGAGGCGGTAGCGTCGCCTGCCGTGGGTTCACTGATCAAGAAGCGCCGCAAGCGTATGCGCAAGAAGAAGCACAAGAAGATGCTCCGAAGGACGCGGCACCAGCGGAAGTGAGACCGAGCCGTCACCAATCCCGGTGTCGGTCACCTCTCCTCCTGTGATGCCCAGTCGACCAGCCGCTCGGTCGGCACGGTAGTGACAACGCGGCCCGCCTCCGGGTGGGCCCCTTCGACGAACCACGTCGATCCACTGCCGGCGAGGCGGGGCTGCTGATCGGTCGCAGCGGCAAGTTCGTCACGCCACCGCACCAGTTCCGGCGCAACGACCAGGGCAGCCGGCTCGAGGTCGTTCCCGTTGGCACCCACTGGTCCCCCCATGTCGTCCCAGGCGCTGTAGACCGCCGGGGTCGAGCAGAAGACGGGCGGCGTGACCAGTGTGAAGGTCTGCTCGACGAACGGCAGCGGCGCAACCTGTTCACCGATGCCGGTGACCCGAGCACGGCCCCCCACCAAACAGAACGCGACATCGGCACCGAGCGCAGCCGCAGCTTCGAGATCGGTGAACCCGGCCCAGCGCAGGATCGCCGCCGCATCTGCGGACCCCCCACCGAGACCCGCTCCGGCAGGGATCCGCTTGGTGATCGTGACGGCGGCGTCACGATCGATGAGCCGCAGTGCCCGCAGGACGAGATTGTCACGGTCAGGACCGATCGAGTCGCCTCGGGCCGGGCCCTCGATCACCAACCCCGAACCACTGCGGACTTCGAGCGTGTCATGAAAATCGAGCGTCACCATCTCGGCGTCGATCAGGTGATAGCCGTCATGGCGCAGACCGGTGATGCGAAGACCAAGGGTCAACTTGGCGGGAGCCACGAGCCGGGTCACGCCCGCAGACTACGGTGCCGATCATGTTGCAGCTCGCTACTCGCCCCTACGAACACGGCCTTCTCGATCTCGGGTCGGACAATTACGCATGGATGCAGCCCGACGGCGGCTGGGGTTGGAGCAATGCCGGCCTGATCGTCGACGGCGATCAGGCGCTCCTTGTCGACACCCTGTTCGACCTCCCACTCACGCGTTCGATGCTCGATTCGATGGCCGCCGCGCTTCCCGGCGTCGACATCACCACGCTCGTGAACACCCACAGCAACGGCGACCACTGCAACGGCAACGAACTCGTGCAGGGCGCGGAGATCATCTGCTCGGTCACCGCCGCCGAAGAGATGGCTCACGAGAACCCCGACATGATGCTCGGTCTGCTCGACGCCGCCCCCACCATGGGTGTCATGGGCGAGTTCTTCCTGCACTGTTTCGACCAGTTCCAGTTCGCCGGAATCGATCGACCCGATCCCGACACGACCTTCTCCGGCGAACTCACCCGAACCGTTGGCGACACCACGGTCAACCTGGTCGAGGTCGGCCCTGCGCACACCGGCGGCGACGTCTTGGTGCATGTTCCAGGTCGGTCCACCGTCTACACCGGCGACATCTTGTTCGTCGAAGGGCATCCGATCCTGTGGGCCGGATCGATCCCCGACCTTCTCGAAGCGCTGGATCAGATCGTTGCCTGGAATCCGGAGACGATCGTGCCTGGTCACGGGCCGATCACCGATCTCGCCGGGGTCGCCGAGATCCGTTCCTACTTCGAGTACTGCCACGGAGAGGCGCGTCGCTGCTACGACGCCGGCATGGACATTGCAACCGCAGCAGCCGATGTGTCGCTCGACCGGTACGCGAACTGGGGTGACGCGGAGCGGATCATCACGATCCTCGACAGCTGTTATCGCGAGTTCGGCGACGTGGCCGAACGGTCCGAGATCACCACGCTCTTTGCCCAGATGGCGGACGTCTGGGCCGCCAACCGTTAGGACCCGACCCGGGCGTCGGCAAGGCGACCCCAATCGTCGAGGGAGAGGGTCTCGGGGCGGGCGGTCGGCTCGACCCCGGCAGCGACGATCGTCGCTTCGTCGACCAGTCCGCCGAGTGATTTGCGGATCATCTTGCGGCGTTGGTTGTACGCAGCACGCACGAGCGGCTCGATCTCGGCCAACGACGCGTCGATCGGGGGTCCCTCGTGACGGTCGATCCGAACCAGCGCCGACTCGACCCGGGGCCGGGGATGAAACACGGTCGGCGGGACTCGCCCGACAATCCGGGCCTCACCGTGAAACGCCACCACCACCGATGGGATACCGATGGCAGCGTCGCCGGGCCCGGCAGCGAGCCGTTCGGCCACTTCGAGTTGGACCATGACGAGCATCGACTCGATCTTCGGGACCGTGCGGAGGAGGTCGAGCACGACAGGGGTGGCCACGTTGTACGGGAGATTGGCGACGAGCGACCACCTGTCACCATCGGCAAGCGTCTCGTCCCAGTCGATCTGTAGGGCATCACCGACAACGATCTGCACGTCGTGGCCTGCGACGATCTCCCGCAGGATGGGCACAAGGTCCTCGTCCATCTCGACCGCGGTCACGCGAGCACCGATGTCGGCCAACGCGAGTGTCAGTGAGCCGAGGCCCGGTCCGATCTCGATCACCCGGTCACCTTCGCCAACACCACTCAACGAGGCGATCTTGCGGACCGTGTTGGGATCGATCACGAAGTTCTGACCGAGCGATTTCCGAGCCGTAAGGCCGTGGCGGTCGAGCAGCGCTCGGATGTCGGCGCCGGAGTGAGTCACGACGACAGGTGGATGCCGCAGTGCGGCCACGAGCTCGCGCCCTGCCGGTCGTACAGGGCCTGGGCCTGCGCGTCCTGATCCTCGACGGATGCAGCGATGGGGTCGACGCCGACGAGCCCTGAGTTGGCAACGCTCGCAACCCAGTCCCATGTCGACTGCGAGAACTGGTAGGCACCTCGGTATCGGCCGGTCGGGCTGACTGCGTCGTAACGCCCTCCTGACTCACACGCTCGCAACGCAGCCCATTGTTCGGCGGTGGGTCCACCGTTGGGCGAGACGGTCACCACCGGTGCCTCCTCTGGGGCAACGGCTGTCGATGTGGTCAACGGGACGGCTGTGGTGGTTGTCGTCGCTCTGGCGAGGGTGGTGCTGGTTGCGAGTGCAGCCTCCACAGCCGCGGCCTGGTCGGCGTCTGCTGCTGCGGCCTCCCGACCGAGTTCGATGGCGCGGGTGAGATCGGCGGCTCGTTGCTGTTCGCTGGCCGCCACCCACGCAGCGGCTCGCTCGCTGAAGGTGGCCACATCGACGCCGAGCACGATGGTCGACTGACTTGCTGCGGGCACGCTCAAACCCGTCGACACGGCGGCCACCACAGCCACCGACAACCCGACGCGGACATGCCACCGAACTCGGCCCATGGAGAAACGCTACGAGTGCCGTAACACAAACGCAATAGAAGGAGCTGTGCCGCCGAGCCGACATCTCGGGTCTGTGCGCCTCAGTCGGTCAACAACGCTTCCTTGGCACGATCGGCCGCGTCGAGGTCGTAGAAGCAGGCTGCGGTCTCCCACGTCGCGGCGGCAACATCGGCCACCTGCGCGCCCTTCACCTCGGCGATCTTCTCCCCCACGAGCGGGAGGAGCGCAGGTCGATTCGGTTTGCCTCGGTGCGGGACCGGCGCCAGATACGGCGAATCGGTTTCGACCAGCAAACGGTCGAGCGGGCAGATCACAGCTGCATCACGAAGATCTTGACCGCTCGGGAAGGTGACGATGCCGCTGAAGGACACCAGGCAGTTCCGCGCCAACGCCTCCCGAGCTTCGTCGGGGCCGCCGGTGAAGCAGTGGAACACGGTTCGCACCGGCACACCCTCATGATCGAGAATTTCGAATGTCTCATCCCATGCGGAGCGGGAGTGAATCACCAACGGCAGCCCATGACGATGGGCCATCTCGATCTGTGCTTGGAACACCGTCCGTTGGGTCGGACGCGGCGAATGGTCGTAGTGAAAGTCGAGACCGGCCTCACCAACGGCAACCACCTGGGGCAACGAAAGCAACTCTTCGATCCCGGCGAGCCCCTGCTTCGCGTCGTGCGGATGCACCCCGGCGGTGGCATAGACCCCGACATGCTGGGCTGCAACGGCAGCCATCTGCTGCGACTGTTCGAGATGACACCCGACCGTGACCATGCGGTCGACACCGGCCGCTCGGGCGAGCGCAACCTGCTCGGCACCGGCGGCACCAGCGTCGAGGTGACAGTGCTGATCGATCCAGCGCACGGACGAACCGGTTTCAGCGACTGCTGTCATCGGCCAGCAAGACGTCGAGGTCCACTTTGGAGAACAGTGGTGTCGGCTTCGCAATCACTGTTCCGGTCGGCACCGGCACCCGCTCCCATGCAGTGACCGGGCCGAGCATGTCGTCGAGCGCAGCTGCACTGAACGGCACATACGGCGCAAAGGCCACCCGAACCCCGTTGATGGCGTCCAACGCCGTGCCGAGCACGACCCCACCGCGCGCACGATCGTCTTTCACGAGCTTCCACGGCTCGGTGGCGTTCAGGTAGGCGTTCACGGCCTGGGCAGCATCCATGGCCGCCCGAAGACCAGCCCGTAGCTCGACCTTGGCAATGTGGTCGTTCGCACTCGCCAGCGCCTCGTCGACTGCGGCAAGCACTGCAACATCCTCTGCGGTTCGGGCGTCGACCGGCGGTTGCTCGCCGAAATTCTTGTTGATCATCGACAACACCCGATTGACGAGGTTGCCCCATGTCGCCACGAGCTCTTCATTGATCCGCCGGGCGATCTCCTCGACCGAGATCTCGGTGTCGGCCTGCTCCGGGAGACTCGCAGCCAGTGCGTAGCGCAAGCCGTCGACCTGGAACAGTTCGAGTCCCTGATCGATGGTGAGGCCGATGCCCCGACTCGCCGACGCCTTGCCGCCTTTGAAGGTCACATACTGGTTGGCCGGAACGTCGTCCGGCAGATGGATGTCGCGGTCGTAGCCGAGGAGCTGCGACGGCCAGAACAGACAGTGGAACGGGATGTTGTCCTTCCCGATGAAGTACACGTGGCGACTGTCGGGGTTGTACCACCAGTGTCGCCAGCGGTCGGCATCAGCACCGTTGCTCGCCCACTCCTGGCTGGCCGACAGATAGCCGATGACCGCGTCGTACCAGACATAGATGCGCTTGCCCGGGCCGAGGTCGTCAACCGGGAGTTCGACACCCCAGTCGAGATCACGGGTGATCGCTCGGTCGAGCAGGCCCTCCTCATCGACCCAGCTCCGCACGAAATTCAGCACGTGGGGACGCCAGTCGGACTTGTCGGCAAGGTAGGAACCGATCTCGGCCGTGAAATCGGAATAGCGGAAGTAGAAGTGTTCGGTTTCTCGGAGCACCGGGGTTGCTTGGGACAGCTTCGACCGAGGGTCGACCAGATCGGTGGGATCGAGCGTGCGGCCGCACTGGTCGCACTGATCACCGCGAGCGTCGTCATAGGAACAGTGCGGACAGGTTCCCTCGATGTAGCGATCGGGCAGAAAACGCTCGACGTCGGGATCGAAGAACTGCTCACTGGTGCGCTTGTCGATGTGCCCGTTGTGCAGTTGCCGCAGGAACATCTCCTGGGTGACCCGAGCGTGGTGAGGCGTACCGGTGGTGGTGTAGTTGTCCCAGCTGATGCCGAGTGCCTCCCACTGGCGAAGGAATTCATCGTGATAGCGGTCGGCGATATCTTGGGGCGTCACACCCTCGTCGTCGGCACGAACCGTGATCGGGGTTCCGTGGACGTCGGACCCACTGACCATCAACACCTCGTTGCCGACCAGACGTTGGTGGCGAGCGAAGATGTCGGCGGGGAGGTACGCGCCCGAGACGTGCCCCAGATGTCGAGAACCCGAGGCATAGGGCCATGCGACAGCGACGAGGACGGGGGTGCTCATTGCTGCTGAGGTTACCGGTGGCTAGCCAACGCTGCGGTCGGTGACCTCTCGCAGTATGGGAAGCGACGCATCGTCGACGACGGGAGACGCTCCACCGAACCCCTGCCGGGATCGCACATCGTCGATGCGGTCGAGTTGCCGTTCGAGTTGACGCCGTCGGGGACCGGACAGCTCACCAAAGCTCCGGGAGAGGGTGTCGAGATGCCGGTCGACCTTCTCGATCTGCTCGGAGAACCTTCGCCACTGCTCGCCGAAGCCGGCGAGGCACTGGAGGATCTCTTCGCTCGCCCGTTCGACGGCGAAGGTGTCCATCGCCTGTCGGACCACGCCGAGTACGGCGAACAGCGTCGTGGGTGAACAGAGCACGACCCGCTGCGCCAGCGCATCGTCGAGCAGGGTCGAGTCGTTCTCGTGGATGAAGCCGTAGACGCTCTCGTTCGGAATGAACAGGAGGAGGTAGCCGATGGTGGAATCGCTGGCGGTGTACCCACGACCACCGAGTTCCTTGACCCGGTCACGGACGTCGCGCAGAAAGCGCTCACGCAGCTCGGCGGCCTCGATGTCCGAGGGCGCCTCGAGATAGCGGAGATAGTTGGTCACCGGGAACTTCACGTCCATGTGGAGTTGGTTGTCGTCGGGCAAAAGGAAGGTGAAATCGGGCTTGGTGCCACCCTCGATCGTCTTTTGCTTTCGGTAGTTGATGCCCTCTCGCATTCCGGCCGATCGCAGGACGTCCTCAGCCATGCGCTCGCCCCATTGCCCGCGGGTCTGCGGACTCGCCAGCGCGTCACGAAGGTGGCCGGTCGTCTCGGCCAACAACTTCTGCTGACGGGTTGCGGCCTCGAGCGACTCGACGAACTGTCCGTGTTGCTGCGCCCGTTCCTTCTGGAGTTGGGCGACCAGCAACCGTAGTTGGTTGAGTTCTGCACTCATTGCCGTGACCTGCTCGCCCATCTGCTTCGACATGCCACCGACCCGCTCACCGACCGTGTCGGACATGCCGGCAACCTTCTGGGCCACGAGCGAGTCGACCGATTCGACCTTCTCGGCCAGCGCAGCAAAGGCGTGCTCGAGCCGCTGCTCGATCGCTTCACGACGTACGTCGAGTTCGGCTGTTCCTGTCTGCAGGCGGCTGTCGAAGCTCTCGCCTGCGACCGTCACGACTCGTTCGACGACGCCATCAACCTGCACCCGCTGGTGGGCGGCCAACTCGGCGGCGAGCCGTTCGACGGTGCCAGCCCCGAAAACCCGCTGCCTTCGGGCGAACCACAGCCCCACAACGACCCCGACGACCGCAACGACAAGCAACGAAAGGACGGAGGAGATCTCCAACACAGGGTCCATGTCGCTCACAGTACGGAGCGGATGTGACACCACGCCTTGGGCCAGCGCGCCGAGTGGAACAACTCGACTGGCTTTGGTCGAACTTCCTACCCAGCCAGATGTTCCCTGGCCCGCTTGCTGAGGGGAGCCCCCCGAGCCTCCAAGAACCGGAGCACGCCGGGGACGTCGTCGGCCGATCGAAGATTTGCCGTGACGGCTCACTTGCTCCCGCGCGCCGTCAACCCGATGTTGTTGGTCAACCAGCCAGTCTTCACATCGACCGATTGCAGGTCTTCGTAGCGCACTGTGGTCATCTTCATGACCTTGATCTCCACGCGATCGTCAAAAAATCTCACCGACGGATTCAGATTGTTCTTCGACACGAAGAGCCCGGCGCCAGCGAACGTTGCCCGGATGTCGACCTCGACACCGTCAACGGGAAGAGGACTCGAGAGTTCATCAATCTCGACAGACTCCCACCCCTCGTCACCCAAGCCCATCCTCCCACGCTCGTGCTGAACCGATGGCTGTGCTCTAGGCCTCACTGCACGTTGCGATGGCGCGTGCGCACAGCGCTGGATCAGAGACCCAGTGCGAGGTCGTAGACCCTCCGTTTCCGTGCTCCCGTTTCGGCCACGACGGCATCGACTGCCTCACGCCGACTGGCGCCATGCGACAGCGCAACCGCAAGGCGCGCAGTGATCTCCGCATCGTCGAGCTCCCCCGGACCGGAGGCACCCTCGATCACCACCACGACCTCGCCCTTCACGCCACCACGAGCCCACTGCGCCAACTCGGCAAGGGTGCCGCGCTGCAGTTCCTCGTGCAGTTTGGTGAGTTCACGAGCGACGACGGCTCGGCGGTCGGCCCCGCAGCGCTCGGCGAGCACGTCGAGGGTGGCAGCAACCCGTTTCGGCGACTCGTACAACACGACGGTGCGCCGCTCGCTGGCGATCGCATCGATCTGGTCGTCTCGGAGCCGGCCTTTGCGAGCAAGGAAACCTTCGAAGACGAACCGGCCGGTGGGAAGCCCCGAGGCAACCAGGGCCGAGATCGCCGCCACCGGGCCGGGAACCGTCGTGACCTCGTGCTGGGCCGCGATCGCTGCTGCCACGAGACGCTCCCCCGGGTCGCTGATCCCCGGTGTGCCGGCGTCGCTCACCAAAACGATCCGTTCGCCGGCGGCGAGGCGATCCAGTACGGCGGGGATGGTCTCGAACTCGGTGTGGTCGTCGACCCGCTTCAGTTCCACAGCCCGTATGCCGGCGTGTTTGAGCAACGCCCCGGTACGGCGGGTGTCCTCACAACAGACCAGATCGGCACTCGCAAGGGCCTCCGTTGCCCGGGGAGACAGGTCACCGAGGTTGCCGATCGGCGTGGCGACAAGGATCAGGACCCCGCTCATTCGACGCGAATCTCGAGTTGCATGCCTCGCTCGACCCCCCACCGGCGAAAGGAGCCGGCCTCGGCTTCGAGAACCGCCACAGCCCTCGGCGACCACCGGCCGAGACGACCCGGAACCATTTCGGAGATGGACAGCACCCGCAAGTCGTCATCGAGGTGGGCGACGTCGAGCGCAAAGCGCATCCGGACCGTGTGCACGCTGCGGGCCGGCCGCAGGAGGAGGGCACCCTCGATCCCTTCCCGCCCCAGCAATCCGCGGCGACGTGCCTTGCGGGTTTCGGCGATCTCCAACGAGGCGATCACCCGCCCCTCGTGCACCAGCCAGGCCATGCCCCGACGCTAACCGCAGCGACACCCCGGCACCGACCGCCGGTGGTGTGAACCAATCAGGCGCGGACCGGTTCTCGTTCGGCCTGCACTGCGAGTCGCTTCTCGCGCCGTTCAGCCAACCGGTGCCCGAGGGTACCGATGCGGCCGATCTGCGTCACCAGTGCCTCCCGTGCCTCCTCTGCTTCTGCAGAGAGACCTTCGATCGACTCGATCGCCCAGTCCCGCAGCACCACCGGCTTCAGGATCTTGTCGTGATGGATCGCGAAGTCGTAGATGCCGGCATCGGCAATTGCTTTCGCATGCGCTGCGAAACCGGGGATACCCGTGCCGGGCATCTGGAAGTCTTGGACCTGCCGATTCACCGCAATGACGGCTGCCGAAGGATCGATCTCGAAGATCACCTGCATGGCGTCGCGGTAGAAGAGGTAGTGCAGATTCTCGTCTGCGGCCACCCGTCGCATCACGGCCTTCCCGGCCGGGTCGTCGAGCATATTGCCGGTGTTGAAATGGCTGATGCGCGTTGCAAGTTCCTGCAACGTGACGTAGGCGAGGCCCTCGGTCAACGACGGCGGCTCCGGAACCTGTCCGCTCTGCACCTGGGCCATCCGGGCCCGCTCGAGCTCGACCGGATCGATCGATCGGGTCGCCATGAGGTACCCATTGATCACGATGCCATGGCGCCCTTCCTCGGCGGTCCACCGACGAACCCACTCACCCCATGCCCCGTCGCGACCCATCATTCGCTCGATGTCACGGAAGTAGTACGGCAGGTTGTCCTCGGTCAGCACGTTCACGTACAGGGCGCTGCGCACGCCGCTCGGCACGTTCGCCTCCTCAGGCGACCACTCGTAATCGTCGGGGAAGTCCGCAGCTGCGCTCCACGGAATGTAGGCGTGGGGATGCCACTCCTGCGTCGTCTCGAGGTGGCGTTCGATCAGCTTTTCGGCCGTTTCAGCCAACGCTTCGCGCAAATGAAGGTCGGGGATCACCGTCATGACTCTGCGAGCCTACCTGCCGGTCGGCAGGCTGTAAACGTGGAAAGAACGTTCGATTCCAGAACAACACACCCGTCCAGACCAACACGCACGCTGCCTTGGACACCGCCGAGTCTCGATCGGTTACGACCCGAACTGCACCGATTCACTATCGTGCGACGATGGCGCTCGTTCTGGAATCAGCGACCCTCGACCGCTACGAGACCGACGGCTTCCTTCTTCTCCCGAGCCACATCGACGCCGAGTGGCTCGGTCGACTGCGCCAGGCCATGGATCGCCTCGTCGACGAGTCGCGTACTGCCGAGCCCGGCGACCAACGCTTCGACACCGAGCCCGGTCACTGCGCGGATCGGCCGCGTCTTCGACGAATCAACGCTCCGGTCGATCTCGACCCGACGTTTGCCACCTTTGCGCTCGATGGACCTGCCACCGACCTCGCTGAGGCACTCCTCGGGCCGAACGTCCGCTTCCACCACTCCAAGCTCAACATCAAATGGTCCGACGGCGGAGAGGAGGTCAAGTGGCATCAGGACATCCAATTCTGGCCCCACACCGACTTCTCGCCGCTCACGATCGGCGTGTACCTCGATGACGTCCT
>Ga0255776_10001028_pt1 | contig 32092 bp, 34 predicted proteins | sample 071ome_19_FD_179974 | JGI IMG/M metagenome (GOLD analysis project Ga0255776, IMG submission 179974) | Coastal salt marsh microbial communities from the Groves Creek Marsh, Skidaway Island, Georgia - 071413AT metaG (version 2) | ecosystem: Environmental > Aquatic > Marine > Intertidal zone >... | reverse complement strand
ACGACAACCATCATTTCGTTCTCGTCCGATCCAGGCTCTAAAAATCATTTTGGACCGCATACCCCTGGATTCATTTCGATACCCTATAACGATCTAACGGCCTTGGAAGAAACTCTAAAAAACAATCCCAATGTGGTGGGGTTTTTGGTAGAACCCATACAGGGTGAAGCAGGAGTTTATACTCCAGACACCGACTTTATAAGAGGTGCGCGCGCACTTTGCAGCCAATACAATGCGCTATTGATTGCCGATGAAATCCAAACCGGTATTGGTCGTACTGGGGCTTTGTTGGCTGTTTGTGGCGATTGCTCTTGCCAGGGCAGTTGTGAACGACAAAAAGCGACTTATATACGCCCCGACTTGCTCATTCTTGGAAAAGCCTTAAGCGCAGGTACCTATCCCGTATCGGCAGTGCTTTGTGATAGCCATATCATGGATGTCATTCAACCAGGTCAGCACGGAAGTACCTTTGGAGGCAACCCCCTAGGTGTAACAGTTGCTCTAAAAGCACTTCAGGTTGTTCGTGATGAAAAACTGCCACAAAACGCCCGAAAATTAGGGAAAGTGTTTCGAGCAGAAATGCAAAAATACATTGATGGTAGCACTATAGTGTCTAGTGTTCGCGGGCGTGGTCTTCTCAATGCCATTGTTATCAACGATACTCCAGACAGTAAAACCGCTTGGAATATCTGTTTGCGTTTGCGTGATAATGGGTTGCTCGCAAAACCGACCCATGGCAACATCATTCGATTTGCGCCACCACTTGTGATGACCGAAGAACAATTGATGGATTGTATTTCAATTATCAAAAAAACATTAACTGAGTTTGAGTCCTAACCATTACATTTGGTTAGATATTAGATTATGCCTGTATATTTTGACAATGCCGCCACCACCCCTTTACGCCCCGAAGTGGTAGAGGCTATCAGTGCGGTTATGGCTGACACTTTTGGCAATCCTTCGTCGACCCATTCTTATGGTCGGGAGGCAAAAGCGCTTATAGAAACAGCCCGAAAAAGCATCGCATCGCATTTTAATGCCTTGCCCCAAGAGATTATTTTTACCTCAGGCGGTACAGAGTCAGATAATATGTTGCTCCGTTGTGCCGTAAAAGATTTGGGTGTACAAACCCTGATTTCATCACCTTTGGAGCATCATGCGATACTCCACGCTTTAGATGAGCTTGAATCGGAAGGGCTCCAGATAAAGTATGTCAATCACTCCGAAGACGGCACTATAGATTTAGTCCATTTGGAGGCATTGTTGACGGCTGATGACTCCAAAAAACTGGTTACTCTAATGTATGTCAACAATGAAATTGGCAACATCTTAGACCTGTATAGTGTAGGAAACCTCTGTCACCAGCATAAGGCGCTTTTTCATACCGATGCGGTTCAGGGAGTTGCCCATTTTAGAATGGACACATCGCAGCTTCCTGTAGATTTCTTTTCGGCAGCAGCGCATAAATTCCATGGTCCCAAGGGAGTTGGTTTTTCTTTTGTACGAAAAAATTCTGGCATCAAGCCCTTTATTGTGGGTGGAGGTCAAGAACGTGGTTTACGCGCAGGAACCGAATCGGTCCACAATATTGTTGGTATGGCCAAAGCCTTGGAGATTGCCTATGCCAAATTAGACGAAGAGTACCTTTATATCCGAGATATCAAACGATATTTCATAACACAGCTAACGGGCTTATTCCCAAATTTGAAATTCAACGGTTGTTCGGGTGATTTGCAAAAAAGCACCTATACTTTGGTGAATGTTCAACTGCCTGTGCCAGAAGATAAAGCCGCGCTATTGGACTTTCATTTGGATTTGAAAGGTGTGGCCTGTTCCAAAGGTAGTGCTTGCCAATCCGGGAGCAATGCGGGCTCGCATGTCATAAAAGCACTACACACTAGATCGGTAGTTTCTCACCCGTCATTGCGGTTTTCTTTTTCGAGCTTCAACACCAAAGAAGATGTCGATTATGCGATTGCAGCGCTGAATGAATTTGTCGCTGGACAGGTTGGTGTTTAATATTTTCTATAAAAAACCGTCTCGTATCGACTGCTGTTTTTGCTGTTGTCCTCAACAATAATAAGAAGTTGGTGTTCTGCTGCTTCAAATTTTTGATCTTCAAAATCATAAATCAACGTTCCGTCTTTGGGTTCATACTCAAAGCGTGCCCATTTTCCATTTATGTAGGTCTTATAAGATCGAATTCCGCTAAAATCATCTCCAATTTTAACTTTTAAGAAGCGGTAATTGGAAAGCCATTGTCCAGGTTTGAAATTTAGTGGTTTAATTTCGGGCGCTAGGGTATCACGCGCAATTGTGTAGGTGCCTAAGATTTTGGTTTTGGCCCTCCAGCTTCCCTCTTTGTAGTAAGTGTAGACATAACTTGGTTTATTTTTTTTATTGAGCAAGGCAATAAACGATTGTTTTTGTTCTCGGCTGTCTTGCGTTGCCGCAGGAAATTGCAACTCGAGTGCTGTTCTAAGGGGTAGGCGGTTTCGATCCAAAAACAAGGTGTCTTTTTTTCCATTGATTTTTAGCAAATGAGGGCGGTACAAACTTTTCTTTGGAAAATAAACCTCAATCCCTTCAAAATCAAACAGATAATCTTTTTCTGGGACAATCAATGATCGGTCATTCGTGTTGGTATCTGTGGTTGCTATTTCGGTCTCAATCCCTTCAAGATAGGTTTCTATATAGCTGGTGTTGCCTTGAAAGTCCGAAACTTCAAAAACAAGTTGGTACGATTTTCCTGGGGCAGCATTAAGAATTCCGTTTGTAGTTTGTTTAATAAAACTGAGGTCTTCAAACAAAGGGTCAAATACTTTTTGGATTCGAGTACCCTCGTCCATATAGGTTTTATAATCGATAAGCTGACTGATAGCTTTTGAATCTTGAAAGGAAAAATCATCAAATCGATAGTCAAAAAAATCTTGACCATTGACTCGCAAACGGATTTTATAAATCCCGTTTTTATTCCAGCTACGGTCTTGACGATCAAACAATTGCAGTCCAAACCCCAATTGGCCACCCGCTTTGATAAGAGGCGTTACATACAGGCTGTCATTGAGTTTGTTGAGCACAAACTCTTTGACCATTTGTAGGCTATCATCATCTGTTTTGGCAAACATAAAAAGTTTGCGCAATTGCGGTTTGATTTGATCTTCTACTTTGATGCCATGCAGCAAGGGATTGACAGGTCTTTGGGAGTCCGCTTCACGCAATTCGAAATGCAAATGCGGTCCAAAAGACCCTCCGGTATTTCCCGAAAAACCGATTAATTCTCCTTGTTCTATTTTGATTTCATCTCCTTTAGGAAATTTTTGAAGGGTAAAAGATTCCTTTTCATACTGCAGCTTTTTGACATAGGCTTCAATCTTTGGGGCAAATTTTTTCAGGTGCGCATATACCGAAACCAATCCATTAGGATGGGTTACATAAAGTGCTTTACCATAACCACTTGTGCTCACCAAAATACGACTAATATACCCCTCCCAAACACCATAAACAGAAAGCCCTTGACGGCCCTGTGTCTTGATATCTAGCCCTGCATGAAAGTGGCTCGAACGCAATTCGGCAAATGTTCCCGATAAAGCAATTGGTATTTTCAACGGAGGTGTGATGGGTTCTTCATACATCTGAGCTTCTAAGGTCAAAACGCAAAAAAAACCAACAAACGAAATTGCAAGAGCTTTAAAGGTTGGCATTCGATTTATTTGATGTACTAAATTACCATTTAATTTGACACCTAAAAAACTTTAAAACACGAGTCTCAAACACAGCTTATGTTAAAGTTTTTAAAAACTGATCGCTCCAAATCGTTTAAACTGGTCCTTATTTTCTAAATTTGTATAGTAAGTTGAAACCACTCTATGCGTGTCATCGACTCCAACTTAGAACTTCTAGAGCAAAAACTTATTATTTTGCTCAACAAGTTAAAGGACAATCACCTTGTAATCAGTAGATTAGAGGGTCAGGTTCTTGAATGTAAAAATCAAATACATTCTCTAGAATCAAAAGTTGAACAGTTGAAAATTGATAATAACGCGCTTCAAGTGGCCAACAGCTTACTCGGCAGTAACGAAAGTAAAGCCACCACAAAACGTAAACTGAGTGCATTAATTAATGAGGTGGATGCTTGCATCCAACACATTGAATCTCTAGAATAAATGGGGGACACCCTGAAAATAAAATTGACCATAGCAGGAAGAGTTTATCCGCTGACAATTGCTCCGGAGCAAGAGCAATCGCTACGGCTAGCGGCCAAACGAATCGAAAGTACAATCAATAAACTAGAACAAAACTATGCCGTTAGAGACAAGCAAGATGTCTTGGCAATGTGCACACTTCAATTCGCTGCTCAGCTAGAAGCACAAAAAAATACTTCTACAGAAGACAGCAGTGCAATTGAAAAAATCAAAGATCTCGTTGATCTTATCAACGTTCATGTGGTGACTTACTAAGTTCTTTAAATTATATACAACACTGCCTGTATTAGTTGACATTTTTGATAAACTCAACGAAGTTTACATTAAAAGAGGTGATTTGCCGTTGTAAGAGCAAGCTGTTTTGTACAGATCCTCGATCAGTGGGGTAGCCTCAAACCTGTCTAATTAGGGGTTTATACAAAACTTCATAACTAATACGGGCTTTTTTATTTAGTAAGACATGGAAGCAGACATCCTAATCATTAGTATCACGGGCATCGCAAGCCTCGGGCTGGGGCTATTGTTGAGTAAAATCATACAAACCAACAAAGCCAACACCATCATTTCTAGTGCAGAAAATAAGGCCAAAAACATCATCCAAAATGCCAAGCACAAGGGCGAAAGGATTCGAAAAGACAAGATTTTTCAAGCCAAAGAACGTTTTATAGAACTCAAAGGAGAACACGAAAAAGTCATACTTGAGCGCGAAAAGAAAATTTTGGAAAGTGAAAATCGTATCAAAGAAAAGGAATCCTACCTTTCGACGGAGCTCAACAAAACCAAGTCGTTAGCAAGACAACTAGAACAAAAAGAAAACGCACTCACCAAGAAAACTGAAAAAGTCGATCAAAAACAAGAAGAGCTCGACGCACTACACAAGGTACAAGTAGAAAAACTCGAACAACTTGCTCAGTATTCTGCTGAGGAAGCCAAAGCAGAATTGGTCAATTCACTCAAAGAAAAAGCCCAAGCGGATGCCATGGCCTATACACAAGAAAAAATCGAAGAAGCCAAGCTAAGCGTACAACAAGAAGCTCAAAAAATAATCATCAACACCATCCAACGCATTGGAACCGAAGAGGCTGTCGAAAATTGCGTATCCGTATTCAATTTAGAATCTGACGATGTTAAAGGACGCATCATCGGTCGTGAGGGACGCAATATCCGAGCCATTGAAGCAGCAACTGGTGTAGAAATCATTGTTGACGATACCCCAGAGGCAATCATTCTTTCGTGTTTTGACCCTGTACGTCGCGAAATAGCTCGGTTGTCTTTGCATCGATTGGTGACCGACGGTCGAATTCATCCTGCTCGAATTGAGGAAATTGTAAAAAAGACGGCCAAACAAATCGATAATGAAATTCTTGACGTTGGGAAACGCACCGTAATTGACTTGGGCATTCATGGTTTGCACCCCGAATTGATCAAGGTAGTAGGACGAATGAAATACCGCTCCTCCTATGGTCAAAACCTCCTCCAACACTCTCGTGAGGTTGCCAAAATGTGTGGTGTTATGGCATCAGAATTGGGGCTGAATCCCAAACTTGCAAAACGTGCGGGATTACTTCACGACATCGGTAAAGTTCCCGAAGAAGAATCTGAAACGCCACATGCCCTATTGGGAATGCAATGGGCTGAAAAATATGGAGAAAAAGAAGAGGTTTGCAACGCAATTGGGGCGCACCATGACGAAATCGAAATGACCTCGTTGATCTCACCCATAGTGCAAGTTTGTGATGCAATTTCTGGTGCACGACCCGGTGCACGTCGACAAGTGCTTGACAGCTACGTACAACGTCTCAAAGACCTTGAAAATGTGGCTTATAACTTTGGCGGCGTCAATAAAGCCTATGCCATTCAGGCAGGGCGTGAGTTACGTGTTATTGTAGAAAGTGAAAAAGTTTCTGACGATCAAGCAGCGCAGTTGTCCTTCGAAATTTCGCAAAAAATACAAACCGAAATGACTTATCCAGGACAGGTAAAAGTTACTGTAATTCGAGAAACTCGTGCAGTCAACGTGGCCAAATAGACTAAGAAAGCCCTAGATATAAAATACCGGCTATTGCAGCTCCTATAATCGGACCTACTATTGGAATCCAACTGTAGGCCCAATCGGCATCTTTATTTTTTCTTGGGAGCAATTGATAAACGATTCTGGGTCCTAAATCCCGCGCAGGATTGATTGCATATCCGGTGCTTCCTCCCAAAGATAGACCAATTACCCAAACCACAATACCAATAGGCAGTGCGTCGATAGATCCAAGTCCAAAGTTGCGTACCGTAACACCGTCAATATCGATATTGGGACCAACAATAGCTAGGGCTGCAAACACTAAAACAAAGGTACCTACAGCCTCAGTAAATAGGTTGTTTGGGAAATTTCTAATTGCTGGACTAGTACAAAATGTACCCCGGACAGTCGCCTCATCTTCAGTTTTATTATAGTGATCTCGATAGGTCAAATAGGCCAACCCAGCACCTGTCATTGCACCCAAAAGTTGCGCTAAAACATAGCCCGGAACAAGCGACCACGAAAATTTTTTGGCAACAGCTAAGCCAATACTTACTGCTGGGTTGAGGTGCGCGCCACTAAACTGGCTGGTGATGTACACACTTACAAATACCGCAAACCCCCATGCCGAAGTTATAAGAATCCAAGAGGGTTGCCCTACTACAAAGGTGTTTTTAAGACTGGTATTTGCGCATACGCCGATACCTAATAATAGAAGCATTGTGGTGCCAATATATTCTGCAAGAAAGGGTTCTATGGTCATAATTTATAGTTTTTACAAAGGGTTTCAAATTGGTTTAGCTGGGATTGTTTCCAATCCGTATCTTTTTTCAACTCTTTTGTCATAATGCCAATCACTTGATCGGCGATTCTAAGGGTTTCTTCCGAATTTAAGAATAATCCACGAATTCTTCTTGCTAGAACATCTTCAAGGGTCTGAGCCATTTCTTCTTGTACAGCCCATCGGATTTGATTGGGGGTAATATAGATCAGTTTCGACAGCGATTCGTTACCAGCAGGGTCTAGAGCAATTATTTTTTCGGCATCTGTTCCATATACATGTAAGGGGTTGTTCCAATCGACATTAAAATCAAATCCATGGATGGGTAGTTGTTCTGTGATGCATTTTCTTTCTGGCAATCCACCCACAGCAATTGCCGTATTGATGGTGTCTTCGGCCATTTTTCGATACGTTGTCCATTTCCCGCCCAGAATACTTACCAATCCAGATGTTGAAACGGTAACCTTATGATGGCGTGATACTTCTTTGGTTTCGTTTTCATCTCCACCTGCAGCCAGGGGTCGTAGGCCTGCAAAAACACTTTTAATGTCTTTTCGGGTGGGTTTTTGCGTCATGTAGATACTGGCATTGGCAAGGATAAAGTCGATTTCTTGCTCTAATGCTATGGGTTCTAGTGCGGGCTCTTTGATGGGGGTGTCTGTTGTTCCAACAACAACATAATCATTCCAAGGTACGGCAAATAATACACGCCCATCGGTTGTATGAGGGATCATAATTGCATGAGGCCCTTTCAAAAATTTTTTGTCGAGAACCAAGTGCACCCCTTGGCTGGGGCGTATTTTATTTTGGGCTTCTGGCTGGTCCATTTGAATAATTTTGTCCGAAAAAACTCCTGTGGCATTGATGATAACTTTTGCCATAACAGTAAAACTTTGATTGGCCAAAGTGTCTGTAACAATAACCCCCGATAAAATCCCATTGGATTTAATGAGTTTTGTAGCACCACAATAATTGAGTAAAGTTGCTCCATGATTTTCTGCAGTTTGGGCCATGCTTATAGCCATCCGTGCATCATCAAATTGTCCATCATGGTAGATGACTCCCCCGCGTAGCCCTTTTTGATTAACATTTGGAATCAATGCCACCGTTTCTTCTTTGTTGAGAAGGGTGGAGGGGCCAAGTCCCAATTTGCCGGCCATTAGGTCATAAATTTTTAGCCCCAGACCATAGAATGGGCTATTCCACCAATCGTAAGAGGGAATCACAAAGCTTAGATCACGAACCAAATGCGGTGCGTTATTTCTCATGACTCCTCGTTCTTTTAAAGCTTCAATAACCAAAGAAATATCTCCATTTTGAAGATACCGCACTCCACCATGTACCAGTTTTGTACTTCTTGAGGATGTTCCCTTAGCAAAATCATGTTGTTCAATTAGGAGTGTTTTGTAACCACGGCTTGCGGCATCTATCGCTGCTCCCAGTCCTGATGCGCCACCCCCAATTATGACCACGTCCCATGCTTTCTTGCGGGAAATAATTTTTTTAAGATTTTTGTTTCTATTCATTTTTGTGATGAATCAAATTTTGGCCATACGTTCTTCCCAAAGTTTGATTACTAAAGCAGATTGATTGTTGGTTTGCGGTGAAAAAATGCGGTCTTTTTCCCAAAGTGCTTGAAGTTCTTCTGTGTTTTTCCAAAATCCTGTGGCAAGTCCGGCTAGAAAAGCAGCTCCAAGTGCCGTGGTTTCGGTTGTTTTTGGGCGTATCACTTGGGTGTTTAGTAAATCAGCTTGAATTTGCATTAATAAATTGTTGGTACTGGCGCCGCCATCGACCTTTAAGGATCGAAAAGGTGCACCAGCATCTTTTTGCATGGCTTCGATGATATCGCGTGATCGTAATGCAATTGCTTCAAGTGCAGCACGTGCAATGTGCCCTTTTGAAGTACCTCGAGTTATGCCCAAAAGTGCTCCTGTCGCATAGGGATTCCAAAAGGGAGCCCCCAATCCCGAAAGGGCAGGGATAAAGGTAACGCCACCGCTATTTTCTTCAGTTTCTGCTAGCTGTTCTATTTCGGATGCTTGACCGATTATTTGCAATTGATCACGAAGCCATTGAATTAGAGCTCCTGCAACAAAAACACTGCCCTCAATGGCGTAGGTTACTTTTCCATTGAGACGATATGCTATGGTTGTGAGCATTTTATTTTTTGATCGTACGGGGGTGTCACCTGTATTCATAATGCAAAAACAACCCGTTCCGTAGGTGTTTTTGACGCTGCCAGGTTCTAAACACATCTGTCCGAAAAGGGCTGCTTGTTGGTCACCGGCAATGCCTCCAATGGGTATTTCGGCACCTAAAAGCGTTTTGTCAGTTACTCCTACAATTTCTGATGAATCAACTACAACGGGTAAAATTGAATCAGGTACGTCTAGCAGTTCTAGCAGTGTGGTGTCCCATTCTTGAGTATGGATATTGAATAATAACGTTCTGCTTGCATTGGTAGCATCGGTTACATGTTTTTGTCCTTTTGTAAGTTTCCAAATAAGCCAGGTGTCGATGGTGCCAAAGGCCAATTGGCCTAAAGCGGCTTTTTCTCTAAGGTCTGGATTTTGGTCAAGAATCCATTTGATTTTTGTACCCGAAAAGTAGGCGTCCAAGACCAGGCCTGTTTTATCATAAAAAATTGGAGCCTTATTGTTGGCCGTTAGTGTTTCACAAAACCCAGCGGTTCTTCGATCTTGCCAAACAATTGCGGGGCCTACGGCTTGTCCAGTCTCTCGATCCCATATCACGGTGGTTTCTCTTTGATTGGTAATTCCGATTGCATGAATTTGATCTGCCGTGATGCTGGCTTTTTCGAGGACTTCTTGCAAGGCCTTGTATTGGGTTTCCCAAATTTCGTATGCATCGTGTTCGACCCAACCATTTTTGGGAAAATATTGTGTAAACTCGTGTTGTGCTATGGCAACTGCGGTTCCTTTTTGATCAAAAATTATTGCTCTAGAACTTGTGGTTCCGGCGTCTATAGCTAAAACGTATTTTCCCATGTAAATTGATTTTAAAAGGCAGCGTCTGCTTTGATGATTTTGTTTTCTTCTTGGGCGTGCATATAGGTAAATCCACTGTGAATACTATAGGCGCCTACTGTTCCTTGTTTGTTCATTGCTAGGTAGGCAACTTGAAAGTTAGGTTTTCCGGGGTTTTTTTCTAAAATTCGAGCCACCGCTTCTTCGCAGGCTTCTTGAGGTGTTTTGCCTTGGCGCATGAGTTCTACAATGAGAAAACTACCCACGGTCTTAAGGACCTCTTCGCCCATGCCAGTAGCTACGGCACCGCCGATTTGATTGTCAATAAAAAGTCCCGAGCCAATTATGGGTGAATCTCCAACACGTCCTTTCATTTTGTAGGCTAGACCACTTGTGGTGCATGCGCCCTCAATATTGCCATCTTTGTCGCGACAGAGCATGCCGATGGTATCGTGATTTTCGATGTTGATTACGGGTTGATAGTTGGCGGTTTTAAGCCATTTTTCCCAATTTAATTTGCTTTCTTCAGTAAGCAAATTTTCTGCCACAAAGCCTTGTTCGAGGGCAAAGTTTTTTGCGCCATTTCCTGTTAAGATAACGTGAGGTGTTTTTTCCATCACGGCTTGTGCGAGTGCGGCAACATTTTTAATATTTTCAACGGCCAAAACTGCGCCACAGTTACCCAGATGGTTCATGACACAAGCGTCTAACGAGACGGTTCCTTCACGATCAGGGGCACCACCCAAGCCTACGGTAGTATTGTAAGGGTTGTTTTCTTCTATAGCAACCCCTTCTACCGCCGCTTCTAGGGATGTTTTTCCATCATTTAATGCTTTAAGTGCAGCAGCACTTGCCTTGTCAAAGCTCCACGTACAAACGACAAGGGGTTGAATATTGCCCTTTAGTGGACTGATTTTTTTAGAATTAAAAAATCGTGGAGCAATCAATGCTCCTAAAGTAGTGGCTGTACTTTTTTCGATAAATGTGCGTCTTTTCATGCTTTTAAATTAGTTAAATTTAATGGATGCTGTATTTTTAAAAAAAAATTATGCAAGTAGAAGTATGCGCCACCTCTTTGTTATCGGTTCGAAATGCCGCTGCAGCAGGTGCAGATCGTGTCGAGTTATGTGATGCGTATAGTTTGGGTGGTTTAACACCATCCTATGGGTTGACCAAAGCTGCTGTGGATGAACAAAGCGTTGAAGTTCATTGTCTTATCCGTTCTAGAGCGGGTCATTTTTGTTTTGATTCCGAAGAAATCGAAGTGATGAAACACGATGTGGCCATGGCCCACCAGCTGGGTGCTCATGGTGTTGTTTTGGGGGCGTTGACCCCCGATTTGAAATTGGATATTGACGCTTTAGAAACCTTGATTGCAGTAGCCGGGTCTATGGCGCTTAGCTTTCATCGAGCGTTTGATTTGATTGCCGATCCTCAAGCGGCCATGACTACTTTATATCAAATGGGTATTCGGCGCATTTTGAGTTCAGGCGGTGCTGCAACTGCTCCAATGGGCATGCAGCAACTAATGGATTGGCAAGCAAAAGCACCCCAAGGGCTGTATTTTCAACCGGGTAGTGGTATAAATGCCTCCAATTGCATGGCGTTTAAAACTGCTGGGTTTTCGTGCATTCATCTTTCGGGGTATCAAGAAGTTTCACCGATGGTATTTGACGGATTAGACGAAGATCAAAATCCTTTTGTTGGTCAAACCATAGGGCATTCTGATTTAGGTAAAATAAAGGCTGTGGTCGACCAAGTTAGTCGTTAGTATTTTGATCAGCGGTTTCTGGTTCGTATGCGATAAAAAAATTGGCCCAAATAATTTTTGCATATCCGTTGAGAAAAGGAGACATGGCAATCAGCGAGAAAACGACCCATGCAAAACACGCTAATACAGAAAAATTGGGTGCTAGCATCCAATATAAAATACTGACAATACCCATGATGGCCACCCCTAAAGCATAAGCGATATACATTGATCCATAATAGAAACTGGGCTCAATCTTAAACACCACTCCACAGTGATCACACTGTTCTCGAACACGTGTGATTTTGAAAATCTGTGAAAGGGGATGCACCAAAAATTTTCCTTTATGACAGCGAGGACAGCGGATGGGTAGGATACTGTTGAGTCGATTTCCTTTGGTAAAAACAGGCATAGAATGTTTAAAATAAAATGGCTAAACTACCCAACAAGGTAAAAAACAAAATCAGTTTTCTGTAGCGGTGTTCTTTAATTTTTTTAACAATAACTGCCCCCAACAATAATCCAATAAGTGTACTGGGCACGAGGCTCATACTTTCAATCAATGTCTCCTGTGTAATGGTCTCCCATACCCATATATGAAAAGGGGCTTTAAAAACATTAATAATAAAAAACAACCAGGCTGAGGTTGCTATAAACTCATATTTGGGCAGACGAACCGCCAAAAAGTAAATATTGCTAATGGGCCCTGCTAAATTTCCTATCATAGATGTAAATCCAGCAAGAACACCAAACAACGGAGCAAAGATCCAATGACTTGTGACTTTTACTGTGTCTCTATACTCCCAATAGAAAAGTAATAAAACGCTGAGTAAAATGCTGGCTGCCATAAAAATTTTAAATGTGGCCACAGGAATTTCATTACCCACATAAACACCCAATAAAACACCGACAATCATTGGCGGTAGTAGCTTAATCAAGTAGGTCCAATTGACATTTTTGCGATAGTATAGAATTGCAAATAAATCTCCAACGATCAACAGAGGCATAATGATCCCTGTTGAAGCCTTTGAGCCATAGCTCAAGGCCAATAAAGTAACAACAAGTATGGCAATACCTTTGATTCCAGACTTCGAAATCCCTAAGATTACTGAACCAAATAAAGCCAAAACAAGCGCGTAGCTTTCTTGAGGTAGGAGGGTAAGATTTAAAGTTGGCATATCCAAAAATTTAGGATAAAGATAGTTATTAACTTAGGCTAAGCAGATGAAGTTTCGTTTCGTTCTCCTCTTATTGGTCATGATTTCTCATATTTGTATAAAATCGTGCATTTGAACGCATATAAAAAAGCAATAATTTTTATGATATGGAGCACCTTGTCGTTTTCTGTGATGACAGGTTTGGTGAAGTATTTGGTACATTTTCCCACTTTTGAATTGGTTTTTTTTCGATCCCTAGGAACTTTATTGATCACAACCACCATGCTGCGATCTAAGCGGGTGTCTTTGTGGGGAAACAATCGTTTTCTGCTTATTTCAAGAGGGCTGGCAGGGGCCATATCTATGGTGCTATTTTTCTCTGCTTTGCATTTTATTTCAATCGGTTCGGCGGTTACATTACGTTATACCGCTCCGATTTTTACCGCGATTTTTGCCGTATTTGTTTTAAAGGAAAAAATGCGATTAGTGCAATGGTTTTTTATTTTGATCTCCTTTTCAGGGGTCATATTGGTAAAAGGCTTTGATCCAACACTGAGCTATTTTGGTTTTTTTATGATCATGTTGTGTTCTTTATTTAGCGCGATGGTTTATCTAATTATTGGTAAAATTGGAACTTCGGAGCATCCGTTGGTAATTGTCAATTATTTTATGCTCATTGCAACGCTGATCGGTTTTGCGGGTTCATTTATAGAATGGAAATACCCCAATGGTTTTGAGCTATTGTTGCTGGCTGCATTGGGTATATTTGGGTTTTTTGGGCAATATTTTATGACCAAAGCCTTTCAAATTTACCCTTCGCATTGGGTAGCACCTTTCAAATACGTAGAAGTGTTTTTTACTTTAAGTCTTGGACTGTTTGTTTTTAACGAACCCTATTCGCTGCTTTCTTTTTTGGGCATATTTTTAATCATTTTTGGGCTCGTACTCAATGTCATCTACAAAGCGAATATTCGAGGAATGAAAAAGATTTCATGAAAATCTTTTCTTAAATTTGAAAGTAACTATTTTATTATGAAAGATTTAAAGTACTTGTTAGCCTACAGCATACCGCTTGTTACCATTTTTGCTTTAAATGCAAATGGCGTCATGAGTTTTGCTACAGTGATTTATGCCTACATATGCATACCGTTGTTAGAAGTGTCTTTGGCCGAACGGGATGAGCACTATAGTGAGGAAGAAAAACAAAATCGATTGAACAATATAATTTTTGATGTGCTATTATACCTAAACATCCCATTTGTATTTGGGTTGTTGTTTTATGGTTTATGGCAATTGAGCACCCAAGAACTGAGTATGATGACTCAATTGGGCCATGTTTTGTCTTTGGGGATTTTATTGGCCACAAACGGAATCAATGTCGCTCACGAGCTGGGCCACCGCGTTGGAAGCAACGTACGTTTTTTGGGAAAACTCTTATTGTGTCCCTCCTTGTATATGCATTTTTATATTGAACATAATTTTGGGCATCACAAAAATGTAGCCACCCCTGAAGATCCTGCCAGTGCCAAAAAAAATCAAACCGTATATGGGTTTTGGTTCACCTCAATCTGGGGGCAGATCAAAAGCGCCTACCGCATTCAAAAAGAACTCTTAGCGCATCGTAACCGCGGTTTTTTTTCACTTTATAACGATCTCTTTTGGTATGGTCTTATTCAAATGTGCTACCTCATTGTTTTGTACGTTCTTTTTGGAATCAATGGCGTTTTGTTTGGAGCACTAGTTGCCTTAGTGTCTGTTTTGATGCTAGAAACTATAAATTACATAGAGCACTATGGATTGAAGCGTAAAAAAGTTAGTGATCATCGCTATGAAAGGGTATTGCCCATTCACTCATGGAACTCCAATCATATCATCGGACGTCTGGTATTGTACGAACTGACACGGCATAGTGATCATCATCATCGGGCGGGAAAAAAATATCAGATTTTAGAAAATAAAACAGACAGCCCACAACTGCCCTGGGGATACCCCACCTCAATGTTGGTAGCGCTGATGCCTCCACTTTGGTTTTATTGGATCAATCCTAGGCTAAAGGCGTTTGAGAAAGCCTAAATTAGTCGGGACACTGGATGTAAGCAATACCGTCAAAAGATCGTCTTAAAAAGCGTTCTTTGGCACGGATAAAATCGTTGATTTTGGTGTCGCTACGTGTGATAGAGGGCCACATGATATCACTTGGATTTGTACTGTGTTCGTATTTATAAACATCATGACCAAACTCATGATACATCAACCAAAGTTGTTGAACAGGGGTATAGTCTTCCCAATAATCTTTTATCACGCCGATATCTACAATATCCGAAAAACAATATCCGTTGTAAGTAGAAAAACCAGCATGGTCGGGGGTCACGCCAGAGGCTTGTTGCTGTGGAGTTTGTACCACAAATCGGATGCTAACAGCGGTATGTGAAGCCCCATAATCGGGCCCCCCACGTGAACATTTTACATCGGCAACAAAAAGATTCCAATAGGACATTAGATCTTGATCGTCAACATCTGTATAATCGACGCAACTTGCCAATTGGGGTTCTTCTTCAATAATTTCTTGTTCTTCCTCTTTGGATTCTTCTTTGGCGCAACCGATAACCATCAAACCCAAAAGTCCCAGTAGGAGCAAATTTTTTTTCATTGTAAACATATAGCGTTTAGTAAATTTAGCAATTTTATAACCAAATTCTGCATGGGTATAAAATCGTATTCGGTGCCGTATTGTATCGTTCTAATTTCAAAAAATAAACCCACCAATTTTCAATTTTAAATACATGAAAATCAGTGGGTTGTTTGCGTAGCGAGAGGGAGACTTGAACTCCCGACCTCCGGGTTATGAATCCGACGCTCTAACCGGCTGAGCTACCTCGCCATGGAGCGGCAAATATAGAAACATAATCGTTTTGTAGCAAGCGCAACATTTTTTTTTTGATCCTTAGGGCCTATTCATTTTTTTTATTTATTTTCAGCCCAAACCACTTCTTTAATGAGTCAAAAAATAAAATTCCGTTTAGAGATTGATTTTCAGGCATCTCCCCAACTTCTTTTTCAATATCTTTCAACGCCTTCTGGTCTATCCGAATGGTTTGCTGACAATGTAAACTCAAGAGGTGAACGTTTTACCTTTATTTGGGATGATGGTGAAGAAGAGGCGAAGCTTTTGACCAAAAAGCCCAATGAGAAAGTCAAATTTCAATGGGATGAGGATGAAGGCGAAGACTATTTTTTTGAATTTAACATTCAGGTCGATGATATCACCAAAGATGTCTCGCTGATCATTATTGACTTTGCAGAAGAAGATGAAATCGAAGCGTCAAAAATGCTTTGGGAAAATGCCATAGGGGCTCTAAAACAAGTTTTGGGATCGACCTAAAAGCCTGCTATGTATAACTTTAACGGCACTTGCTATCCCAAGTCAGCACAACTTCCAACAACGGCATATCCGGTGCTTTTACGCGGCACTTTTTATACTTCACAACTGCGGATCGAACGATCTAAGATTCTTCTTTTAGAAGCACATTATTTTGCTATTATGGCGCAACTTCGTCGTTTGCGTGTGCAGATTCCGATGACTTTTACTATGGAGTTTCTAGAAGCGCAAGTCAACGCAACACTTTCTGAAGAAGACACGGACGGAGCCTTTTTGGCAAAAATACATTTCTATCGTTCAGAAGCAATTACTCCAGAGACCCCGGTTTCTCCCATTTCTTTTGCGATTGAAATTTTAGCCACTCGACCCTTGGCGGAGTTGATTGCCGGGGGCAAAAAATTGGAATTGTACAAAGACTATTTTACAGCTATAGATTTGAGTAGTTCGCTTCAGGGTGCCTATAAGCGGTATCAAGATTGGGCCAAGATTTTTGCGTATGAAAATGGTTATGACGATTGTTTGCTCCTCAATACCCAAAAAGATATTGTAGCTTCTGCACACGGCAGTTTTTATCTAATAAAAGATAACACCGTTCTAACTCCTTCTTTATCCAGTGGAGCAACCGATGATGTTTTGCGCGGGACATTCAACGAGTGGTTACGTACACAAAATTCTTTTGGTTTTGAAGAAACAAATCTCTCACCTTTTGAACTTCAAAAAGGAACCGAGGCCTTTGCCATATCTCTGGATCAAGGGTTGGCACTATTTCAAACCTACCGAAAAACCCGCTATGACGATGCGATCGGCCGCCAATTGTACACCCGTTTTTTGGATAGCTTGGTCTAATTGTTAAAAGGATTTTCTGGGGTGTTGGCCCACAGCAAATAATTGCCACCTTGACGCACCAATTGGTTGCGCCACAGTGCTTCTGGAGTTTCTGTTATAACATCTTCTGTGGCCTTACCAACCATCCAAGATCCATTGTCCAATTCTGCTTGAAGTTGATCGGTTTCCCAACCGGCATATCCTAAGAAAAAACGCACAAAAAAGGAGGCATTGTCGTGCTGAGTGATTTTTTGGATGAGTTTTTCAAAATCACCACCCCAAAACAAATTTTGGTTGATGGCTACACTTCCTTTGATTTGTGCACCAAGATTGTGTATAAAAAAAAGGTTTTCATTTTCTACTGGCCCTCCAAAATACAAAGGCGCATTTATCCCCACCGAATCCATAACATCATCTAACGTATAGGCCAATGGTTTGTTGAGAATAAATCCCACATGCCCCTCCTTAGTTTGATCTACAATAAGCACCACAGATCGATGAAAATAAGGGTCTCCCAAAACAGAAGGGTCTGCCGTAAGTAATTTCCCTCGGTAAGACATAGTTGTTTTTTGAAAAAAAGATATAAAAAAAAGCCCCATAAAGGGGCTTTATATTTGTTGTCAAAAAATTAGTTAACAGACCCTGATAATTCAGCACCTGCTTTGAACTTAACTACATTTTTTGCAGCGATTTTGATTGTAGCACCTGTTTGAGGATTTCTACCTTCACGGGCAGCTCTTTTAGATACAGACCAAGATCCGAATCCTACTAGAGATACACGGCCACCTTTTTTCAAAGTTCCGCCTACGTTTCCTAAAAATGACTCAAGAGCCTTCTTAGCTGCTGCTTTAGAAATGCCAGCGTCAGCTGCCATTGCATCGATTAATTCTGTTTTGTTCATAATTTTAAAAGGTTTTTAGGTTACTTCTTAAACAAATTTAATTGGTTTGCCCAAAGTCCCAAGTAAAACCGGGGTAAATCCACACTATTGTTGATAAAACAGCATTTTTGTTAATAAGCTAGTTCAAAAAACACGCATTTGGGCCAAATTGATACCCATTCAAAAGCGCTGAAGCCGCTAATCGTCGTTTGTTTGGGAGCTGAATGGTCTTACAGACAAGCCAACCTTCTGGATGGGCAACGCGTATTTGTTTTTCAACTATAATAATCTTACCCGGAGGGTTTGTATTTTTTTCTTTTACAATGGCAACTTCAAAAATCTTAACCACAGCAAGTTCTGATCCGTTTTGAAAGTTTGTCCATGCTCCGGGATAGGGATCGAGTCCTTTGATTTGAGTGGCAATTGCTTCAAGAGCAGCGTCCCAGCATATTTTTGTGTTTTCTTTGGTCAGTTTTGGAGCGGGTTTTAGCACCATATCGGTGCTTTGTACTTGCGCTTTAAGTGTTTGATTGACCAAACCATCGATGGTTTGTAACATGACTTGGCTACCTATTTGCGCCATTTTATCATGCAAACTACCTGCTGTTTCTTCGGGGGATAGGGGTATTTTTTCTTGAAGTAAAAGGGCTCCAGTATCTATTTTTTCATCGATTAGAAAGGTGGTTACACCACTTATTTTTTCACCATTGATGATTGCCCAGTTGATTGGGGCTGCCCCACGGTATTGTGGCAATAACGATGCGTGGAGGTTAAAGGTGCCTAAGGGAGGGAGCTCCCACACTTGTTTGGGTAACATTCGAAAGGCTACAACGATCATCAAATCGGCCTTGAGGGCTTTTAGCTGGTCGATAAAACCGGTATCCTTGAGGTTTTCTGGTTGTAAAACCTTAAGGCCCTTTTTTTCTGCAAAGTTTTTAACCGCAGATGGGGTGATTTTTTTTCCTCTACCGGCTTTTCGGTCGGGCGCTGTAACTACACCAACAACCTCATGATGGTTTTGCACGAGCGCATCCAAACAATGTACTGCAAATTCGGGGGTACCAAAAAATACAATTCGACACGGTTTATGTAAGTTGCCACTTGTGGTCATGGGTCTTTTTTATTTTTTGTTTGCCTGCCAATAGATGTAGTGCCTCCAAAAGTACGGTTTCTTTAAATGCTAAAGCCAAAGAAATTTCGGGGGTAGTGTACGCCCCTTTTTCTAAGAGATTCAAGATTTGGGGTAGTATTGTATCCGGAGAGGTTGTCCTTTTTGAGGTGCAGAACGAACAATTTCCACAATCCGTCGTGTTTTGTTCTCCAAAATAATTTAGAATATAGGCTGTCTTACAGCCTGAATTGCCAAAAACGTAGTCGCACACTGCATTCCATTTTTTTCTTTTTAGGGCATTATGCTTTTTAAGATTTGGTAGTATTGGATTGAGGGTGTATTGATCCTCCCTTGGCACATTCCAATGAATTTGCAAGTCATTATTGAGAAATTCAAAAATCAGATAATTATGTTCTTGAAGCTCCTTAAAGGCTTGATGTATTTGGGATGTGCTGAATGCTATTCGTGCTTTTATACTTTCAATAGAAAGGGTGTGCTCGGACAAATATAGTTGTTCAAAATGGCGGGTTAGGTAGTTTACTAACTCAGCGGCTTTGGGAGAGCGACCTCCTGTTTTTCTAAATATTTCGGGGGCAACTGTTATTCGAAGTCGAATCGAGGGTTTATTTTTTTGTTGTAAACTAAAGACACCGATTTGATCCAACCATTGAAGCAAAGCCATGACTTTGGGTGCAGAATAAGAATAGGCACTACAAAACGCCTGAAAAGAAAAATGATAACTGTTGTCAAATCCCTCGCCATAAGATATTTGGAGAAAATTGCAGAGAGATTTGAAGGCCGATTTTACAAATTCGGGATCCAATTGTTCTTGGGTCATGCGTTTCTCAACCTGATCGCGCTCACTTTTGTGGATCAACAAAAGTGCCGTTGCCGGGTTGCCATTTCTTCCGGCGCGTCCACTTTGTTGGTAATAGTTTTCGATACTATCGGGCAAATTGAGGTGAATTACATGATCGACATTGGCTTTGTCGATACCCATGCCAAAGGCCGTTGTGGCCACCATTATAGGTGTTTTTTCGGACTGCCAATCTTGGAGGCGTTCTTGTTTTTCAGCAGCAGAAAGTCCCCCATGAAAAAAAGCAGCCTTGTATCCCAAACTTTGTAGTTGCGCAGCGACTTCTTCGGTGTTTTTTCGTGTCCAACAATAGATAATCGCAACCTGTGTTTTGTGTTTCAAATGACGGATCAATTGTCCCATTTTATCTTCTGTTTCGACTACGTGATAGGCAATGTTTTCTCTTTTAAAAGAAGCGATTATTGGAACATCAATTTTGAGTTTTAGTACATCAACAATATCCTGTCGAACCATTTTGGTCGCGGAGGCCGTCAAGGCCATTATGGGTATTTTGGGCAGGGACTCGCGTAGGGCAGCTATTTTGCGAAAAGCAGGTCTAAAATCATGCCCCCACTCGGAGATGCAATGGGCTTCGTCAACGGCTATCAAGCTGATTGGCATTTGTAGCAATCGTTTTAAAAACCCGGGTTGGGCGATACGCTCGGGTGCGCAATACACGATTTTATATCCCCCAAATTGACAATTGTCCAGTTGCTGATCGATACTAAGTTTGGGGTCCGAAACAAAGGCCATTGCCTTGATATTTCGATTTTCGAGTTGTTGGACTTGGTCTTGCATCAAGGCGATCAGTGGAGAGATCACTAAAGTAAATCCCGTAGTGCATAGCGCAGGTACCTGATAGCATAATGATTTGCCAGCCCCTGTTGGCAGCACGCCCAACACATCTTCTTGACAAAGGGCTTTTTTTATTATTGTTTCTTGGTTTGGACGAAAGGTTTCATAGCCCCAGTAGGTTTTTAATACGTCGTTGGGGAGTTGCATTAGTGTAGGTTTTTTAAAATGATGTCCAAACGATTTTCTATAGTGTCTTTGGGTAGTTCGATTACATTTTGATGTGTTTCGGTATAGATTTCTTTTAAGAAGTGGTATAGCTCGATGGCGGTTTTGAATTCTTCAAACCGCTCTGCATCTGTTTGGTAAATCGCCTCCCAAGGGGGGAGTAAAAACACGGTATCATAAGGATATTTTTTGAGGGCTTTTTCCCATTGGGGGTGTTTTTCATTGCGGTATCTAAGGTAGGCCACGATATCATGAATACCACGATCCAAAAAAATGGGGGCCTGCGGTTTGCTGGCTTGTAATTTTGTTGAGGCTTGATATTGCGCTACACGCCCCAGCCAGAGTTTTTCACTAAATGCTGCAGGTGCTTCTTGAAAATAGTCCGTGTACCCATTTTCGATCCCCCAACGGATCACACTTCTAGAGATTTCATTCATACAAGTAAAACCCCGGGAAGCCAGTGCGTCTATCAACGCTGTCTTTCCACTTGATGGTCCACCGGTAATGACAATTTTCATGCTATGGCTTTAGAATGGTTTTGGTTCGGTTCAAAACTGTATATTTACACAAAAATACTCCCCAAAATGAATTCTGGAGTTCCCGATGCTGATTTTTATCCACGATTTCGTAAACAGCTAGTTGATTCTCAATCATGGCCCGGTCCCTATATGTTTAAATTTATTTTGAAAAAAGACAGCAAAAGCCGGCAAATGATTGAACAACTGTTTGATATGAAAAATGTTAAAATCACGACCAAGCCCTCTTCAAAAGGGGCTTATTATAGTTTGAGTATTTTGGCTCAAATGGAAAACCCAGATCGTGTTATTGCACTCTACAAACAAATTCATCAGTTTGAAGACGTAATCAGTTTGTAACCCAAAGGCAAATAAGGGGGATAAACTTAAAATTACTATTTTGCAAAAGATGCCCGAAGGCAATTACAATATGGAAACACTACAATACAATACCGACCGTGAAGGTTTGATTATTCCAGAATATGGAAGACACATACATATAATGATTCAACAAGTAGTTGAAGAAAAGGATCGAGAAAAGCGAAACAAACAAGCAAAAGCCATCATTGATGTGATGGGCAACTTGAACCCGCACCTACGTGACGTACCTGATTTTCAGCATAAGCTGTGGGATCAATTACACATCATGTCCAATTTTCAGTTAGATGTTGATGCCCCTTATGAAGCCCCAGAAAAAGAGATTTTAGAAGCCCGTCCAGAACGTCTTAAGTATCCAAATAATAATTTGAAATACCGTTTCTATGGCAACAATATCTTGAGCATGATTGAGGTTGCCAAAGGATGGGAAGCTGGCGATCTGAAAGACGCACTGATTTTTACCATCGCCAGTCATATGAAAAAGTGTTTTTTGAATTGGAACAAAGACACCGTAGAAGACAGTGTTATTTTTACACATCTTGACGAATTGTCAAAGGGGCAGCTCAAAGTGCCAGAAAACCTACTTCCTCTAACCGATTCTGATGAACTATTGAAGCTTAAAACCAAAAACGGAAACGGCCCCAAGAGCAATACCAAACAAAGAAATCGTAAACGTAAACGCTACTAACAGCATGGGAAGTTTTGTTATCGAAGGTGGTCAACAACTCAACGGGACCATCACACCACAGGGCGCCAAAAACGAAGCATTGCAAATACTGTGTGCCACATTGATGACATCGGAGCCAGTTACGATTCACAATGTTCCTGACATCATCGATGTTAACAAGCTGATAAAGTTGTTAGAAAATGCGGGTGTAACGGTTATTCAACATCAAAAGGGATCTTACACTTTTCAAGCAAAAAATATTGATTTGGCCTATTTTAGTTCCGATGCCTTTAAAGAAGATGGCAAAGCACTGCGTGGGTCAATTATGTTAGTAGGTCCAATGTTGGCACGGTATGGAATGGGTTGCATTCCCAAACCGGGAGGAGATAAAATTGGTCGTCGTCGATTGGATACGCATTTTGAAGGGTTGATCCGGCTAGGCGCACAGTTTGACTACAATACCGAAGAAAACTTTTTTAAGGTAAGTGCTACTCAACTCAAGGGCACCTATATTTTGCTTGACGAAGCCTCGGTAACTGGAACTGCCAATATTGTAATGGCAGCTGTTTTGGCCAAAGGGAAAACGACACTTTACAATGCCGCCTGCGAGCCTTATTTGCAACAGCTCTGTGAAATGCTTAACCGTATGGGCGCACACATTTCAGGAATTGGTTCTAATTTGCTGGTCATTGATGGTGTTTCAAAACTTGGCGGAACCGAACATCGTATTTTGCCAGACATGATAGAGATTGGTAGTTGGATAGGTTTGGCAGCAATGACCAAAAGCGCGTTGACCATCAAAGATGTCAACTGGGATGCTCTGGGTCAAATCCCTCGTGTTTTTAGAAAACTTGGGATTACCCTCAATCAATCGGGCGATGATATAATTATTCCTGCCCACACCAATGGATATGTGATTCAGAGTGATATAGACGGTTCGATCTTAACCGTATCTGATGCACCGTGGCCAGGATTTACCCCTGATTTGCTTAGCATCATTTTGGTAACGGCAACCCAAGCTCGTGGTAGTCTTTTGGTGCATCAAAAAATGTTTGAAAGCCGCTTGTTTTTTGTCGATAAACTGATAGATATGGGGGCAAAAATCATTTTGTGTGATCCGCATCGTGCAACCGTAATCGGTCATGATTTTCAGACTCCGCTAAATGCTACAAATATGACCTCACCGGATATACGCGCGGGAATTTCACTTCTGATAGCAGCCCTTTCTGCAAACGGAACAAGTACGATTCATAACATCGAACAAATTGATCGTGGCTATGAAGCCATAGTAGAACGCCTTCAAAAATTGGGTGCCAAAATCAAACGGGTCTAGTTTTCTTTTCTGCTTGCAGTTAAGGCAATGCTTTGCTCAATCAGTTTTTTGAGTACTTCAAAATCAATTTTTTCTAGAGCTTTGAGGTACAAACATCCCTTGCCTTTTTTGTGCGGACCAAGCGTGCTAAAATCCAAACTTTGGTGCGAAACATCACACGTAAGGTATAGTGTCAGCGCATGTTTTCTTGGCGAAAATCCACATAAAAACCATTCCCCCGTACGTCCACTTTTGTACCGATAAGTATAGTTGCCAAAACCAATGATGCATGTTCCCCAAAGAACTCCTTCACAGCCGGTGATTGACTGCATTAGTTGATAGATTCTATTGGCGTCTTGTCTTTTTTTCTCGGGTGTTAATTGATTTAAAAATTGAGAGACTGCTGCAGTTGTAGGTTGGGTTTTGTTTGGTGCCATACCTCAATTTAACAAAAAAGGACTGTAAAGGCTTAGCGTTTTGAAATTTTGTTACTCGAAATGGTTCTTTGGCGGCTGCATTTAAACCGGTCAACCGATTCGGCTCGATTTTTAAGGTGTTTGGTTTTTCGCCCTTGAACACGTGCCCTCCACATTCGAAAACTTTGGGGCTTCATCTCGCGACGCATGAGGGTTATCACCTCCTGTTCTCGCAGTCCAAATTGATTATAAATGGCATCAAAAGGCGTACGATCTTCCCAGGCCATTTCAACAATTCGATCAACCTCTTCAGGCCGGAGTTCTTTAGTTTTATTTTTCATGAATCACAATTAAAAAGCATCAGGATTTGTAATAATTGCTTGGGCGCGTGTTTTGATTTCGTCACGTTCTGTTTGGGGTATTTTTTCGAGTAAACGCAGCATCATCGTCATGCGATTGTTGTTGCTAAAGTGCTTTTTTTTCTCCTCCAAAAAATTCCAATACAAACTATTAAAGGGGCAGGCATTTTTTCCAATTCTTTTTTTTGGGTCGTAGTAGCATTTGGTGCAATAATTGCTCATTTTGTTGATGTATGCCGCAGCCGATATGTAAGGTTTGGTAGCTACAATTCCGCCGTCGGCCCATTGACTCATACCTCGGGTATTGGGTAGTTGTACCCATTCGATAGCATCAGCATATACGCCAAGATACCACTGGTCAACTTCATCGGGATCTACTTGTGCGAGTAGTGCAAAATTGCCAGTAACCATAAGTCGCTGTATGTGATGGGCATAGGCATTATCAAGGGTGTTATTGATGCTGGTCTTTAGGCAATGCATACGTGTAGCTCCTGACCAATAAAACTTTGGAAGGGGGTGGGTATTTTGTAGCGTATTTTTTTGTTTGTACTCGGGCATATGAGCCCAATACATCCCTCTCATATATTCTCTCCAACCCAAAATCTGACGTACAAAACCCTCTACTTGAGATAGTGAGACCCTAGTACGGTCGCTACGATAGGAAGCAATAACGGCATGAATAATTTCTAGCGGATGCAGCATTTTTGTGTTGAGGGCAAAGGAAATTCTTGAATGAAATAGGTTGACTTCTTCAGTATGCATTGCATCTTGATAATCTCCAAAATAGGGCAGTAAGTGTTCACAGAAATAGGTCAATTGTTCTTGTGCTTGAAGTCTGCTCAAAGGGTATAAAAAGTTATTGGGGTCAAAATTCCCCACTGTTTTTATACCACTGTTAAGAATCAGTTGATGAATTGCTTCTAGGGCATTAGAATCTGGGTGAAAGGGTTTTGGTATCGGTGGATTGCCCTTCCATTTGTTGCGATTATTTTTATCAAAATTCCACTGGTTACCTTCTGGAACATCTTGCGTGACAAGGATTTGAAATTTTTTACGCATATACCGGTAAAAATATTCCATCACCCATTGTTTTTTTCCTTCAAAAAAAGTTTTGAGTTCGGTTCTTGTGGTTAAAAAATGTTCGGTATCATAGACCTCATATGGGATTTCTATGGATTTGCAAAAGTTGGATAATTGTTGGTCCAAACGATGTTCATCGGGCCATAGATATTCAAATTTTTTTATTTGATATTGTTTAAAGAGCCCAAGTAGATTTTGCTCAAAGCTGTGTTGATTTTCTGTAGCGTCAAGGGCGATATAATGAACGCGATGGTTGTTGTCTTTTAGCTTGGCGGCAAATTGGCGCATCGCACCGAAAAAGCCTATAATTTTTTGAATATGATGGGTCGTATAGTCCGTTTCTTGTCGGACCTCCATAAGCACATAGATCACTTCGTCATCGGTTTGATTAAACCAGCTGTGAAGGCTATTTAGTTGATCGCCAAGAAGCAGTCTAAGGGTCATGAAAAAAGTGTGGTTTGCAGCCATTTTCGCTGAAAGGTTCCTTGGGCGTCGTACCGTTCTGCTTGCGACTTTATGTTGAATTTTCGATCTCTTGGGTCGTTTCCAACGCCTGAGACATAGAGCCAGTTTCCATAATTGCTATGTACGTCATAATCAATCAGCATTGACTCGAAATAGGCGGCTCCCATGCGCCAATCGATATGCAATTCTTTAGCCAAAAAACTTGCTACATTTTGTCGTCCTCGGTTGCTCATCCAACCGGTGTGTTTCAACTCGAGCATATTGGCATTTACAAATGGCTCTGGGGTGGTTCCATCCGTCCATTGCAAAAAAAGCTTTGGCGAAGTTTTCCAATCATATTGGCGTTCTAAAATGCCATCGCGTTTAAAGATTTTGTTTTCATGTTTTATGGAGATGTATTTAAAATAATCCCTCCAGATCAACTCAAACAGCAACCAATAGGTAGATTGATTTTTGGTGATTTGTTTTTCATACAGTTTAATTTCTTCGGCAATATGCCTTGGAGATAAAGCACCGACTGCTAGCCATGGCGAAAATTTTGAACTGTAATCGTTGCCCAACAAACCGTTTCTCGTGTTTTTGTAAAACGAAAGTTTTTGGGCATCCCAGAAGTAGTAGTTGAGCCGTTTGAGCGCCGCTGTAGCCCCTCCCAAAAAAGGAAACGCAGTACGTGTGTCTTTTTTAAAGGAATCTAATCCGAGATCCTCCAATTTAGGTATTTGAGTTTGATGCTCCAGCAGGTTGGTTTCTGGGTGTGCTTGGGGGGGTGGAAGGGGTGTTCTAATGCGACAGTTTTTTTCACAATTTTTTCTAAAAACGGTAAAAACTTCAGGCAATTTTTCGATTTCAATTTTGAGGTCTTCGGGATGGAATAAAAACTGTCCGTAAAAGGATTGCCATTTTATGCTTTCGGGAAGATTATTTTTTACATTTTCTACAACCTTTAGTTCTTCGCTTGTCCACTCTTCTTGAAGATAGATTGTGTCAAAGGGCATCTTTTGATAGAATTCTGGGAGTGCGACTTCAGGTTTTTTTAGTGTAACAATAAGGGTAACATTCAATTTTTTGAGCGATTGTGTCAAATCATTGATGGTTTCAATGAGAAATTGCGCCCGAAATTTTTCTGTTTTTTTAAATCCCCATTGGGTTGTCTGATACTGCCGCAGATCGAATGCATAAAAAGCGATGACCTTTTCATGATTTGTAAGGGCATGATTAAGCCCTTCGTGATCATAAGCTCTTAGGTCGTTACGATACCAAACTAGGGCTGTTTTTTGTTGTTTTTGCATCTGATACTACAATAAATTACGTTTTCCCAGTCGCGTTCCCATTTTTTACGCCAAGCAAAGGGGCGTTGACAGTTGGGGCAAACTTTTTTGGGCAAATGGTGTTTTTTGACTCCTCTCATGCGCCATTGAGTGCCGATTTGTAGGTAATCAGGCAGCGTTCTCTGGCCGTTTTGTGCTCAACGATCGGTTGTGGGTAATTGAGTTCCTGGTATTCGGGAACCCATTTTTTGATGTACTGGTGCTTGCTGTCGAACTTTTTGATTTGTTCAGTTGGATTAAAAATCCTAAAATAAGGTGCTGCATCTACCCCACAACCAGCAACCCACTGCCAGTTGCCTATATTGCTGGACTGTTCGTAGTCCAGGAGTTTTTCTGCAAAATAGGCTTCTCCCCATCGCCAATCGATCAGTAGATGTTTGCACAAAAAACTGCCCACCAACATCCGAACTCTGTTGTGCATAAATCCGGTTTTGTTGAGTTGCCGCATTCCAGCATCAACCAATGGATAACCGGTTAGTCCCTTTTGCCATTTTTCAAATTCTTCGGGATTGTTTCGCCAGAGGATGCGGTCATATTGTGGTTTGAAACTCTGGTTTACTGTATGCGGAAAATGCCATAGAATTTGCATAAAAAATTCACGCCATATCAGCTCTTTAAGAAACGTAAGATTGGGACGTTTTGCAGCAGCTATAACCAGTTTTCGGATGCTCACTGTTCCAAACCGCAAATGCACGCCTAAGCGTGAGGTTTGATCTAAGGCAGGATAGTTTCTTGTGGCTTCATATTGGTCAATTATCTGGGTCGTAAAAGAATATTTGGGATCGGGCTGATCCGTTTTTTTAAAACCCAATTCTTCAAGGGTGAGCCAAGGTAGGGGATGATCAATACATTTGTGTAGTAAGGTTTCTGAGGGATGGTTTTTGATATCAGTTTCCTGAAAAGCTTCGAGCCATTTTTTGCTGTAGGGCGTATAGACAACATAAGGTGAGTTATCTGCCTTTGTGATTTCTTTTTTCTCAAAGATCACCTGATCTTTGAAGGTTTCAAAAGCGATGTTTTTTTCTTTAAGTAGGGCGGCAATTTCGGCATCTCTTTTGGTGGCATAGGGTTCATAATCATGATTAGTGACAACACGATCAACCAAAAATTCGTCGGTTATATTTTGTAAAATAGCCTTGGGATCACCACGATACAGTCCTAGTCGGCATCTGTTCCTCTTCATAGCATCATTAATTTCACCCAAGGCATGGTATATAAACTCTAGACGTGCATCTTTTTTGGGAAGTTTGGACAAGATGTTGTCGTCAAAAATAAAAATCGGCAAGACTTTTTCGGAAGTAAGAAGTGCGTGGTAAAGTCCCACGTTATCCTCGACCCTAAGATCTCTTCTAAACCAGAATAAAGTCAAATGATTCATTTTAGGATTTTAGGGTTCCAATTCCACCATCTACCGTCAAGATCTGTCCAGTGATCCAAGCGGCGTCATCGGACAAAAGAAAAGCAGCAAGGGCTGCGATTTCTTCGGGAGTTCCGACCCGATGTAAGGGGTGTCTTTCTGCAGCGCGTGCTAACTTGGTTTCGTTATTTAGAAATTTGTCAGCAAGTGGTGTATTGACCAACGAAGGAGCGATGGCGTTAACTCTAATGTTGGGAGCCAATTCTGCTGCAAGAGCTCTTGTAAGTCCTTCTACGGCCCCTTTTGCTGCTGCTACCGAAGCATGAAAAGGCATTCCGGTCTGAACTGCTACCGTACTAAAAAATACGATGCTTGCTTGTTGAGCAAGTTGCAATTTTGGAAGAACGGTCTGTAAGGTATGTACCGCTCCAATCAGATTTAATTCAAAGTCCGCTCTAAATGTTTCGGTTTTTAGTCCCTTAAAAGGGCGTAAATTGATGGAACCAGGGCAGTAGACCAGGCCATCTAATTTTTCGGGAAGTTGGGTGGTGTCAAGAGTATCCGTAAGAACATCATAACGTATTGCAGTGCTACCAGCAGATGAATCTGCCGTTCTTGCCGCGATGTAAAGGTGCGCCTGATCGGCAAGTTTTTTGGATAGCGCTGCTCCGATACCTGAGGTGCCCCCGACGATAAGTATATTTTTCTTCATGTATTAGTTTTTATAAACACCAAATATTTCTTCCAGCTTGTTTTTTCGATAGTCAAAAATTTCTTTGAGTTTTGGCTTAACCAAAATGGGGTGCACCAACTGTCCCAAAACTCCTAGTGGTAACTTATAGTCAACAATGTCTTCCATTTCAACGCCTCCTTCAATAGGTTTGATAAAATGTTTGTGATGCCAAAGTGCATAGGGTCCAAAGCGTTGTTCGTCCACAAAGTATTCGAGTTCTTTTACGTGAGTGATCTCGGTCACCCATTTGGTTGGAATTTTGGCAATGGGTGTTACGATATATTGGATGATTTGACCGGGATACATTTTGCGATCTGCACCTTTTAGAATATGGAAACCCATATAGCCTGGAGTAATGGTTTTGAGGTTGGCAGGATTGGACAAAAAATCCCAAGCTGTTTCCATAGAAATGGGTAGCTTTTGAACGGCATGTAGTGTATAAATTTTCATAGTAAAAGAGGATTCAAAGGTACTGATAATGTTTAATAAAATAAAGTAAATATTAAACAATTTATACGGCTTTCTTTTTAAGAAAGATCAATCGATCAAAAACAATTGTGCTGTATTATTTTGGGTGATCCGTACAAGCCCTTATTTTTGTCGAAAACATTTATTATGAGAATCTATATCAGTACAATTTTAGTGTTTATTGCTAGTGGTCTAATGGCTCAAATGCAGGCCCCGCAGCCGAGTCCTTCTGCAACGCTCAAGCAGACAGTTGGTTTAACCGAAATATCCATCGAATATTCTAGACCCGCCATGCGTGGACGTGTTATTATGGGGGATTTGGTGCCCTATGGAACCCTTTGGAGAACTGGCGCCAATGCAAACTCTACGATTCAATTTTCAGATCCGGTATCCATAGGATCTACTACAATCCCTGCTGGAACCTATGCGATATTTACCCGACCAGGTAAAACAATGTGGGAGGTATTTTTCTACACTAAAACCGATAATTGGGGTGCCCCAACAAGTTGGGATGTACAAGCGGTAGCCGCAACCTACGAAGCTGAGGTGCATGCCCTTTCAGAAACGGTTTCTTCGTTTACCATTTCAATTGGGTCAATTACCAATAATGATGCGGTATTGGAAATTTCTTGGGAAAATACCAAAGTAGGTATTCCAATTGCTGTGCCTACCAAAGAAAAAATGCAAAAAAATATAGCGGCGGTTATGCAAAACAATCCTAAAGCACAAGACTATTATAGTGCAGCGGTGTATTATTTGCAAGAAGGTCTTGATCTTCAACAAGCCAAAAGTTGGATGGAGTTGTCCCTTAAAGAAAACGGTGAAGCCTATTGGGTGCACCGTCAATATGCATTGATCTTAGCGGGTCTTAACGAAATGGACGCTGCTATTGCTGCTGCCAAGACCTCCTTAGAACTTGCAGAAAAAGCGGGTAATCAAGATTATGTCAAAATGAACACCGAATCCATTGCTGCATGGCAAAAATGATCGTTATAATTTTATAAAAACACATAAAGCCCACTGCACAGCAAGTGGGCTTTTTTTTAAGAAAACGTTCGGATAACCCCTTCTTGAGAAACCGAAGCAATCAAGGTGCCTTCTTGGCTATAGATCCGTCCGTTGGCAAATCCACGGGCGTTGGATGCACTCGGAGATTCGATGGCATAAAGAACCCATTCGTCAAGCTTAAATTTTCTATGAAACCACATGGCATGATCCAAACTGGCCATAAACATCTGTGCTCGATTAAATTTTCCTCGATGGGGTTGTACGGCAGTGATAAGCAAGTTATAATCCGATGCAAAAGCGAGGATTTGGTGCTGCTGAGCAAGACTGAGTTCTGCGGCACTGCTGTTGACTTTGAACCATACATGGCGTTCGGGTCGCGAGGGTTGATTGCTGGTAGGGTCAATGTGTTCTACAGAACGAAATTCTAAAATCTCAGGACGTATCGCAGTGAGCATTGTGTAAAGCTCAGGGGATTTTTTTTGCAAATATTCGAGTTGCTTTTGGTCGGGGAGCAATACCTCTGGGGGGAGCACGTTGGGTTTTTCGACTTGATGATCCATTCCAGTTTGTTCCTTTTGAAAAGAAACTGCCATAACAAAGATTGCTTTGTTTTCTTGTAAAGCTGTGATTCTTCGGGTAGTAAAACTTTTACCATCTCGTAGGGTTTCTACACGATATTGTACCGGGAGGTCTAATTTTCCTTGCAAAATAAAATATCCATGAAGTGAATGTGCAAGTCGATCGTCGGGTACCGTTTGATAGGCTGCATTGAGTGCTTGCCCCAGAACCTGACCTCCAAAGACACGCCCCCATGGGGTTAGGTAGTTGTTGCCTTCAAATAGATGATTGTCAATTTTTTGAAGGGTTAGTAGGTCGATGAGTTCGTTAAGGGTTTTCATTTTTCATTAATTTTTGAAGCAATATTGCAAGGATTAGGGTTGAAAATGCACCGAGGACGTTGAGCCATAAAAAAGACACCAAATTGTTGTAATAGACTACAAAAACTACTATTTCTGAAAGAATAGCAGCGTAAAAAACAGC
>Ga0255776_10001023_pt1 | contig 32146 bp, 12 predicted proteins | sample 071ome_19_FD_179974 | JGI IMG/M metagenome (GOLD analysis project Ga0255776, IMG submission 179974) | Coastal salt marsh microbial communities from the Groves Creek Marsh, Skidaway Island, Georgia - 071413AT metaG (version 2) | ecosystem: Environmental > Aquatic > Marine > Intertidal zone >... | reverse complement strand
CGCTCTGTAACAAACAATCTGTGACATCGTCGTCTTCAGCTTGCTCTCTCTCGTTGACGCTCGGCGAGTTGAACATGATGCCCCACTGACCGCTTGCTAACGTTTCGAGTCTGCATGTGACGTGGCACATTGGAAAGGCAATTTCGTTATTCGCGGCGGATTCAGTGAAAATTTTTGGGGCGATTTCAGCAACTGCGGCGCAGGCAGCAGCGACGATGGCGCGACGCGTGTGCGTTTCGTTCGCGCGAGAGAGCACGTCTTGGACCGCGTCGATGATGACGCAATCCCAGAGCTCTCTCGGGACCGCAGAAGCATCCGCGTACGATTCTTGATCGTCCGGAGAACCACGTTGAGGACGTGCCCATGCGATAATCTCTAAGCAAATGTCCCAGAATCGATGCGGGCGAGCAACGTCGTTATACAAATCCGAAATCGATTTCACGTTTTCGCGCAAATCGTTCGCCGCTTGTTCGAGCTCTTGCACTAAAGCGTGATCGATTTGTTGACCTTGACCTCCTTCACCGCCAGCCATGGATTGCATGCGTTTACTTTTTAATCTCAGCGCATTTTCTAAACGCATTTGAAACTCCAAAACTTTCGCTTTGCCTTCAATCTCTTCGATTCCTTTCGCATCTCTTTTGAACGCGCCCGTCGCCGGATCTTTCGTCGTGCCATACTGCAACGCCATGTTGAACAAACCCATGCGCTCTTCGAGAGACGGGTATAAACAATCGGCCACGCGTCTTTCCGCTAATGCGACGCATACGTCTGATGCCATACCTTCTTGTCCGTAATCACCGTACAATCTGGTGAGCAGTTGCAAATGTTTCGCCTCTTCTCTCGTCGTAGGTTGCAAATTCATGTGTTTATTCAGCGCGCCGTATTCGCAAAGAAATGACTCTAGCGCGTGCGGCGGGAGTCTGCAGACATCGTCTAAGCGATCTAAAGCGATTAAGGTCTCCGCGGCGACTTGAATGACGTCTTCTTCTTCGGACTCGACGATTTTATCGAGAATGCGTCGAATGCCGGCTTCTCTGGCGTCCTTTGGAAGCGAAGCGCAAACGACCGCCAAGGAACCCGGGTGCAAATCTTGTTGTTGTTGCTGCTGATGCTGATGAGAACGTGTCGTTGCAGTTCCTTGATCTTCAGGCACGTACGTGTCAGAAGGTTTCCCGGTGGCTAACGATTTGATAGCCGTGGATATCAACGCGTAGCAGTGAGCCAGACTATGTACAATAAACGAGAAGAAAGATTGGAAGGTCAGTATACACGTACAGAGGATGGTTAGGAGAGATAGAGAGAAAGAAAAAGTTACAAAGTATCAAGATATATCGCTCGGACTTAGATGTTCTGTAATTTTTTAGTTCGCCACGGAAACGAGGCGGTAAGCCCCGCGCGTACGTTTCCAAGTTTGTGTTTCCTCACCGCGATGATATCAATAATGAAAGAAAGCGAAAAAGGAGAGTAAAAAAAGAACGAATACATACCATGTCAGGCTCGGCTTGTACTCTTCCACCGGTACTTGCGTCTGCTTTGCGTTGCTCTTCCATCCTACGCAACGTCGCCGCGGCTGCTAAACTTAACGTAACCACTCCGTGGAACGCTCTCAAATCGACCAATTCTGCGCACGCGCCGTTCAAATCACCCGCTAACGGCGCCTGAGCGAACATTCGCAATGCTTCGCCGACAAATCCATCTCTCTTTTCCACGTCGCGCAGCGCTCGAGCCTCTCTCGCGCGTTGAAGAACATCTCTCGCACGATAAAAAGTTCGAGAATCTGCGCCGAAAAAGTCGGGTGCGCCGTTTTGTAACATTTTTGAAAGTTGTTCGCTGCGCTTCTGCACTGCGCCGCCGAGCACGTCGGCGGAAGCACCTCGGGACGGCGCCGCATCACCTCGAGAGGAGGATACGACGCGCGCCATGAGCGACTCTATGAGTGCGGAAGCAATTTTGGCACCTTCAGGCGTCGAGATGAATCGTCGAATGGACATCTGTTTGTTGAAAAGGAAGAGAGAACAATTCGCGAGTGTGTGTTAGAGTGTCTCGAAAAAAAAAAAAAAACATTTGAGCAAAAGATCAGACACAAACACACACACACACACACAAGTGAGTAAACAGATTACAAAGACGCTCAGTGGAAGGGCACCATATATGTTCTAAACATGCGTCGAAACATTCATCTGATTGACAGATTATATGATTGAATCATCAACGCGCCTCTTTCATCGTTTCTTTACGTGTGCGTGTGTGTGGCGGGTAGCGGGTAGAAAGGAGAGAAAAACGAAGAAAAAAAGTAAAAAAGCTTACCTGCGTCAACGTCACGCGCGTTTCGTGCGGCAAAGCTGCCGCGACAGACTCGAAATCATCCGTTTCTGAACACAATTTCAGCAAACAAATAGCTTGCGAAGCTCTCGAAACGAGAGCTAAAAGCGCATCCATGGAATTCTCCTCCTCTCTCGCCGCGTTGAGAGCTAATTTTCTCCTCTTTGCCGGCGTCAACTGGCTGGATGTTCTCGGTTTTCTCGTTTGCAAATACTTTTCGATTGGACGCAACCGTTGTTCGATGGTTTCTAAAGTTTCCGGTTCCACGGAAAGTTGCAAAACTAAATCTTCACCGATAAATCGCGCCGCGGAGCGAAGTGCGTCTGAGGCGAATCGCAAAGGCGAGCGAGAAGTTTCATACCCGTATCTATTGGAAGAGGATGCGTTCACCGCTTCTGCCGTTTGTGACTCGCGAATGGCAATTGCTAACGGTCGCTCCCAGATCGCTTGTACCGCTCGCGCAACGTACAAATGTATCGCTTTGTGCGCGGAAGAGTAGTGTAAACTCGGTTGCACGATGGCGCGACCCATGTTGAACGCCGCGGACGATCGTTCCAGATTTTTGACCACTGCATCGTCATTTTGTCCATTTGCACCTTTCGCGCCATTCACATCGCTATCTTCGCTATCTACTCTCGGTTCTCCTGTGAATCGAGGATCTTCGAATGCACGTCTTGCGGCATCCCTAACGCTCGGCGGGATCGGCTCGGCGAATCCCAAATGCACCGCTGAAGCGATAGAAAGGGTCAAACACATGATTGCCGCTTCGACTGGTCCGTAGCACGAGAAGAACTCTTCGATGTGTTCGGGGACTTTGTTTTGCAACAACGTCGCCAACGTATCAATCGGTCGCGCTTTCTCAAAAGTCACCACTCCACTGTTTGTCACGAGCGCAAACTTCCTGCGTTTGCTTCGAAACAAGCTTTGCTCGACGAGTTCACTTCGCAACTTTGAGCCCGTAAACTGTTCGACAACTGAAGCTGGCGTGCCCTTCGGGAACGGTGGATCTAAATCCTTTCGAATTCTTGAGGGCATTGGCAACTCGCCGATAGCACCTACGTTTGACGCGACGCGACCTTCTAAAATTGAGGGCTTTTGAACAACCTCTCGCAAACCCCTCGCAGGTCCAGTATTCCGCGGCGCCGTCATCGGCGGTGGGAGTTGCAAATGCATGGGCAACATCGCGTCTCGCGTGGCTAGGAATAATTTACTCGATTCGTCATGCGAACTGCTATCGGATAGGAGCAAAACACCGTTGTAATAGTGCGCCGCTTCGACCTCCAGCGCGTTGGCCGAGGCGTCGAGTAAAGCTCGGGCGGAGGTTAATCCTCTCGCAGAGGAGCCACCAGATGGAGGAGGGTCTCGTGTTTCTACCACAGATAAGCGAGTTGGAGTGACGTACTTACTTCCGCTCGAGCTCGAAGACCCATTGCTACTGCGATGATACGAAGATGGGTAATAACTTCCGTAACTCGACGTCGACGGCAACGCGGTTAAATACACGCGTCGCCCGTCGGCGCACACGCCCACTAAAGTCACGCTCTCAGATTCTTGCGTGGAAACGATGGCAATGTGCACCAATTTCCCTGCTTTTTTTCTCGCTTCTGAGCTAGACGTTGTTTGGGAACCTTGCCCGTACCTTCCACTCGAAGATGGACTCCTGTAATCGCCGTATCGAGGAGAGCCGTATCCGCCCCGAGAACCGCCGTAAGATGGTGATCGGTTTTCAAACATTGAATTTCCACCCCCATTATACATCGACCGTCTCGAACTGTTGCCGTAATAACTACTTCCGCCTGACATTCCTCTCCCGGCGAGTTGCGCGATATCTTTCACCTCTACGACGCGTCTCGGCGCGTCTAACCCCTTTGAGCCTAAATCGTACACTCGCACGGCGCCATTTTGTGAACGGGTGTATAAAATGCTCCGCTCTTCGTCGCATAAAATTTGCACCAAAGGATCTTCCACGCTGAACACGTTCAAAGAACTCGGAATGTAATTTGAAAACCCGGAGGAGGAAAATTTAACTTTCCTCACTCTCGGCGCACCTCGGCTGAAAAAACCCCCTCCGCTGCCTGACCCGTTCGCTAACGTCATGTCACCACCACCACCACCGTGATACTTCAACTCGTAGGCGTGCGAATCGTTCCCGGCTAAGAAAATCCTCCCTGTTCTCGAGCACCCGCAAATTTGATTGAATACAATCGCGTCTGTCGGGCACGAAAACGTCGTATCGCGAATCAACAAAGGCGCGTTTACATCGAAAGCAACTTTCTTCATCTTTCCTCCGCCGTTTTGTGCGTCGTTATCACTTTTCCCATTCTTCTTCTTCTCTGACTTTGACGCGACGTTACTCGCGTCCGATACTATCCCTAACATCTTAATTTCCACCGTCGTGCACACGACTAAAATCTTCGCAATCTGACTCACGAAAACCCCTTCCTTGGGATCCGCCAAGCCGACGCACACAATCGGCTGCCCGTTGAACTCATCAGTTAACTCAATCGGCACGTCGTTCTCCACGTCAAAACGCCACAAAAATAACGAATCATCCACGGTCGCCCACGCGCGAGAAATCTCCGGAAAGCACCCGCAAAAGCACACCGACTGTCGATTCTCGTATCTCTCCAACACGATTTTCGGCAACGGATTGTGCGTCAAATTCCTCAACTCCGAAGGCCATCCGGGTTGCTGCAACGAGTACGCCTCTCGAGGCGCCTCCCTCAATAACTCGAGCAAATCCGACCCGCTCGTTTCGTTCGCGAGTTTCGTGATGCGTTTCGTCGCCTCGGCGAGCGCTTCGCGTTGTTCTGCGTTTTTGCGTTTTCAAAAAGAAAGAGAGTTGTTGTTGTTGTGAGTAAACGAATACCGAAGGACGAACGAACGAACGAGAAACCATTCAGAGAAAAGTCTTCGAAAAGAAGACATCGCGCGTTCCCACGAGAGAGAGAGAGAGAGAGAGAGAGAGAGGAGCAGCAACGGCGCTCTCTCTCTCTCTTCTTCTTCTTCGTTCTCTTTTCCCGCCGTAGTCCCTTTTTTCTCCGCGATCGAAAGAAAAAAAAATCCAAATCGTCGTCGCCTTCGTCGTCGTCCTCGGTTTTATCGTAATCGCTGTCGTCTCCGTGCGACGAGAGAACGTCACACTCGGGCAGTTTTATCGGTATTTGCGTTTGTACTCATCACCGGACGACGCGAAAGACGACGACGACAAGGACGAGACAGAAAGAGAGCGTTGTAGGGAAAAACATTCAAATTCCAAAAACGACGACGCTTGCGAACCTTCCGTTTCCGCCAATCTCGCCGCGAAAAGCGCGTCGTCGCTACTATTCGCTCCTCCTCTTCGTATTAAAGGCGTACCACCGGACGATGACGGCGGCGGTGCCATTTTTTTCACGCGCGTCTCGAAAGAGAGAGAGACGGAGACTTTGTTGCGCTTTCTCGAGCGCTTTTTCTTCTTCTTTTGCCCGTTTAGGGTTTCGAAAAAGCGCTCTTGAACGCGCTCTTCGACGGCCGCTTGCGTGATACTACTCGAACCGCAACGCGCAGACACACATATTCAGAGAGAGAGAGAGAGACGATGTCATCAGAAACACCACCGCCAGAACTGACGGAAGCGCAGCGAAGAGCGAAGCTCGACGCGGAAGAAACCGCGATGCGATTGGATTCGCTCGCCGCAACGAAAAACGCCGACGAGGACGGCGCCGAGGAGGAGAACGCGAACGACGAACGCGATCGCACGGAGAAAGAAAAAGAAGAAGAATCAGACTCGTCGGACGACGAAGAAAACGACGAGTTAGAGTGGGATTTGGGTTTTCTGGAACCGATATCGTCCAAGAAACGAATGCACGCGATATATTTCCCGTCTAAAGTTGGAGGGACGCCGGAGTGGTTGGACCCGAGAGTGACGCCGAAAGCCATTCCGGACGTCGTCGAAGGCGAAAGCGGTGGCAACGATAAAGGAGAACAAGGCGCGAAGAAGACGATGGATTTTCTGTTGCAAATATACGCGGTGAACGACGATAACGAGGACGAGGAAGTGAACGCGAACGCGTTTCATCGAACGCTGTACGTGTTCGCGAGCGCGAGAGGCGACAAGTTACACGAGAAAGGGAGAGTGCGAGCGTTTCGATCGCAGTTGCCGAGGGAGAATGGTTTTTACGGGATGAATCCGGCGCCGGCGGAGAACGTGGAGGAGAATCCAAGAGTGGATGAGTTGATACGGGAACACGAGGCGAAGAAGTTAGCGATTGAGACGGCGGCAAAGGCCAGAGTGGATGGCGGTAGCGAGGGGACGAAAACGAAAGCGAACGCGAACGACAACACCGTGTACCCGGAGTTTGAAATCGTCGTCGAACCGGAAAGCGACGACGACGCCGCGAGTTGCTCTTCGATGGACTCGGACGCCGTCACGGACGCGAAGAAGAACAACAACGATACGGAAAGTGCTAATAAAAAGAAGATGTTTCAAAGCATCGGAGACGAGGCAATCACCGAGAGTGATTTGAAAGAAATCGCGTCGGGGGTCATCGATGCGGACGCGCAACGATTGGCGACATTTTCGGTGAAACTCTCAAAATTCCCCGATCAAGTGTTGCGGTATTGCCCCGCGCCGAACGCAAAGGCGATGTGGCCGTCGAAATCGCTCGCGCCGGACGATCGATCCATTCCAGATTGCCCGAGATGCAACAGTAAGCGCAGATTTGAGTTCCAGATTTTACCGACGATTGTTTCCTTTCTCGTTCCGAAAGAGTCCGTGGAGTTGAACGATACGAGTTTAGACTTCGGATCCATCGCGGTGTACACGTGTAGCAAATCGTGCGCGTTGGACGGCGAGTACGCGGAAGAGTACGTTCTCGTCCATCCACCGATGAACTCGTAATGCGCAGATGAATGATAGTAATGTAAAAAGTAGTAATAGCAAATAGTATTAGCTTAATAAAGAATAGTACTAGGAAAAACAACATTTTGATGGGCGAGAGGAGACTTTCGAGAGCGCGACACACAGTAATACACGCGTGCTCACGTCAAAGCATTTCTCCATCGCCAAACATATTATTATAAATCATATCATACATGTTGTAACAGTAAAAAAACAATAATTGGACAAACATTGACGCGGATTCTCAGATTAGACATCCTTTAAAAACTCTGTAGCGCACCGCACGCCTTTCATCGCGTTCGCGAAATGGTCGGCGGCAATCGAAACGACGAAACAGTTCCCACCGACGCGTTTTTGTTGTGCCACGGTGCCACTTTTTGTCGTCAGCGCCACTCCAGATATACCTTGCACCGTGCCTCGGACTTTATCGACTAACTCTTTCAAAGTTTGTTGAATGTCTTTCGATTTCTCTTTTGGCAACGGCGTCGGCGAGGCGTAGGAGGCGGTTTCGAGCGCATCGGATCGAGTTTCAAATTCAGCGCACTGATCGTGAATGCCAACAATTTGTGCAAAATCTACGCTGTTATTTGGCAACGTTACGATCACAGAGCTTGGTCGTGTTACGCCACTACTGCGCGTGTTCGTGGCGACGCCGTTTTGTGCCTCGTTCGGAATGGCAAAGCCGAGAAGCGTTTGCACCGAGGTTGCGGTTGAACGAGTTTGTCGCCTTCCTCCTTCAAGCGTTGCGTTCAAAGCAGCCTGTCGACGAAGCGGATTCTTCGTCGTTCTGGGCGCTCCATTACCTTTTGATGATGGTTTAATCGTATCCACATGGTCATCTTCGCCAATGCAATCTTCCTTGGTGTTCTCCACCGAGCGCGTCGCTTCGCTGACGCCGCCAAAGGCGGTCATGGTCGTCGCGTACCCACTCGCATACTCTGCCGTCCAATCATCTTCCGATAACGCCACGAGTTGCTCGTCGTCGATTGGGTCCGTTTGTGTCTCTGCTTCGCGCGTTTGTTCGGACAAGGATTTTTCACCGGATGTCACGTCGTCGTGTTCGTTCACCACGTTCGCGACGTTGATGTCGACGTCGCTCGTGATGAAGTCGTTGTCATCGTTGTATTTTTCAAAGACGTTGTTGAGCTCTTCTTCGTCGTTCAAAACGTGCTCTAACAATGACTGCGATTTGTTTGTCGTCGCGTTGCCGAACGCAACGAACGATCCTTCGTTGCTTGTTGGCGAGACGCCAAGCGCCGCCGCGCCGCTCTCGTCGATATTTCCCGCGTCCTTACTCTTCGTCATCTCTTGAATGCTCTCAGACAAAATTTTCTCCTTCATGGCCTCTCGCTCGTCATCGCCTGGTCGTTTATTCCGACTTCTCGGCCGCCCAATCGGTCCTCTTCCTTTCGTTTGCGTCGTCGCGTATACTCTCAATTCGCTCGGCGTTCCGTCTTTCCTTCTCAACGTCGCGTTCCAGTGGTTCTTCACCGCGTTTTCTGTCCGTCCGGGCAAACCTTTCGCGATATCCGCCCACTTGTTTCCCAATACTTTATGCAACTCAATCAACTTCGATTCTTCTTTCGCAGACCACGACCCGCGTCGAATGTCCGGTCGCAAATGATTGTTCCACCGTTCGCGGCACTGTTTGCCTACTCGACCGTTGAGCCCTCTCGATACGGCGGACCATTTGCGAGTGCCGAGTTCCGTGACCAAACGAATCAACTCCTCGTCTTCCTCTTTCGACCACTGCCCTTTGATTTTCTCCACCGGAGGCGGTTTTGGTTTCTTTTCGCGGGGTTTTGAAGGTGGCGAAGATGGGGCGTTTGCTTCTTTCTTCAGAAGTCGTTGTTCTTGCCTAGCTTTTTTCACCTCCGGATCGAGCGGTTTGCGACCGCGTTTTTTCTTCGCCGGCGGCGTCTCTGCTTCGTCCAACAGAGCGCTCTTGAGGAAGTTTTCTTCCAGATCGTAGTGAATTTCGGAATCCGTGCTCTCCTCGTCCGTCGTGTCACCGGTCGGCGGCACAACTATCGTCGGCTCAGATTTTCTCTTGCGACCTCTCTTGTTCTTCGTCGATGGCGATTCACCTTTATCCTCTCGCATAGGTATCGTCTTGACGCCCTCGCGAAGAGTGGTTCTCGCCAACCCATCGCCGCCGAGAATGAACGATAACGACTCTAACGATCGTTTCGTCGTTTTCAATCGGCATTTTGTCGCTTTGATGATTCCATTCGATCCTTCATCACCGGTATTGACAGCATCTATCCGGGGAGCTTTTGTCCTCCGCTTCGTTACCGGTGGCTTCTTCGTCGCCTTCGACGACGTCTTCATCTTCTTCGTTTTCCCGATCTCCTCTTTCACTCGCACCGCGATCTCTTCACTCCCCAACCCAAACAATACCTCGTCCAGCGCGTCGAGAAAATCATCCTCGCTCAAATCTACGTCGCCGCCGTCTGCACCTTCCATTCTTCTTTCCACAGAGAAACCGCCGTCGCCTTCACTCTCGGTCATCGGCACGCCTCCGCCTATCCGCGGTTCCGGCGCGACGATCGCGTCCAAACTCGCTCGAAAGTGGTCGTCCGCGATGGAAAAGACGTTATCGCGCCAATAATCCATCTCGTTCGCGTCGTCGTCGAGATTACCCTGATAGAATGATGTGAATTTCAAATAAATGACGCGTGTTGTCAGCGCTTCTTCTTTTTCAATCTCGCCGCCAGAGAAAAGTCAAGAGGGAAAACAACAACAAAAGGTAGTTGAAAGGACATTCGGAATGGCAAATTGGAGGCGAAAATTTTGTACCCCCGCGTCGAGTGAGAGCGTCTCTCTTTCTCGATCGAACGCGCGAAGAAAAAAAGAAAGCAAACGACGATTTTACCTTCGCGACGCGTCGCATGACCGCTTCTCGCGCCATTCTTATCTCGCGCCGTCGTCGAGGTCGTCCCCTAAATTTGAATTTAGATGACGCGACTTTTGGAAAAACCAAAATCGAGCGCGCTCCCTTTTTCGCGCGAGCACGCGCTCCGTTTCGTGTGCGTGCGCGCGCGTGCAAAAAAACGAGAAGGAAACGCGAGACGTCGAGCTCCTCGTATTTGTTTTCCTCCTCGTTTCTGATGGATTCGAAGCGTTATTGCGCGCTCAATCAAAGCTTCGGGTGCGTTTGTAAATGCGTGCAAATGTGCCGCATTTCCCCAAATATCTCTCGAGATATTTGTAACTTTTTTTTTTAATTGAACGAAAAGACGTTACTTTTCTCTCCCACACTTCTGAAGCCCCCTTTTCCTCAAAAACCCCGCCTCAAACGCGAGAATTGAGGCGGATCGCGACGCGCGAAAAGCGCGAAGAAACGAATCGTTTGAGAAATCGTCGTTTGTTTGACTCGAGCGCGGAGTTTTGGCGCGTTTGGTGGCGTTTTTGAGGGGAGTTTTGTGCGTTTAAAAACGACTATTTAGGGCGACCCTTCGACTTCCCCTTTTTTTTTCAGCTCGTAGAGATTTTTTTGTCGTGTGCCTTTTGGACTTCCGGAGGGAGATTTTCGGTAGAGGCGAGAAGAGACGCGCGGGACCGATGAGGAAATAGAGACGAAAAAGATGAAGAAGAAGATGTAAAACATGCCTCACTTATGCGTGCCGTTGGATTGTTGAAGTGATATAAATATGTGTATAAAGTAATAAAATGCGATGATGATTAAAATTTTAGTTATTCCTCGTCCGTTTCGGATTGGATTTCTCGCAGTTGTTGTTGTTGCTGTTTTCCTCCCTTCACCTTTTTGATGACTTGTTGTTGATGTTGTTTCAACTCTGAGGCACCTTTTTGCGCCGCCATGGCAACGACCGCTGCCGCTCGTTCGTACTCGGCCAATTTAAGCTTCAACGCTTCTGTTTCCCTTCTGAGTTGGTCGACGTTGTCGTCCTCGTCAGCAGTCGCGCCCGGAGCGGCTAACGTTCGCTGTCCGAACGCGCCTCGATCTCTCACCGGCGCACCTAGCAACATACGGTTGCCGCGCTGGTTAGAAGTAACGAGTTCGCTCATCAACGCCAACGTCTCCGCCTCCGGACGCATCTTACTTTGGTCCGCGTCTGTGACGTTTGGTGAGACGTGGATAACTCTCGGCCAACCGACGACAGCTTGGCCGCCAACCGTAACCCATACGACGTAACTCCCAGCTTTCGAGAACATCGAACGGAATTGACCTCGGATGTGACTACCCCCACTGGATGATTTCGACTGGATCTCTTCAAATCGCACGTCTCTTGGCCCAGACGCGCGAACTTCAAGCGTTTGCCATTCCTTCCAAACGGTTGCGTTGCCAAATCGGTCTCGAGCGTGCATTTTGATGGTGATCAAATCACCAGCACGAGCGTTGATTTGACCAACGTTCGGAGTAATACCACCGCTGATGTTGGAGGAAATAAACCCTTGATCGTCGTGCGCGCCTTCAACGGTGGCAATGCAATGCGCCGCCGCCGCCTGGCCGGGCGAAACGCGAACCTCGATCGGTGCGCCTTTGACCGGGTCTCGTTTGTACCCGGACCAGACGTACAAGGTGTATCTCCCCGCCACTCTCGCTTCGAATCGAACGTCGCAAGATCCGTCCCCAGCTTCGACGGTTTCAATTTCTGCCGGTCCTGCTCCAGAAGCTTCCACACGGAACGGTAAAGAGTCCGGATACGCTTTCAAAACGTTGCCAAACTTGTCGCATCGTAAAATTCTAGCAATACCAACCATTCCAGCTTCCAAGTTGCGCAAGCCAGAGGCATCGATTTGACATCTGTTCGGATCCGCTTCTGCGGCTTCGCAGATGCCAAGCAGTGATCTTCTCGAGTCGTCGGCAACTAACTCAATCTCGTATTTACCGGCGATGTCGACAAAATACGAAACGACGTACGAGCCGTCGCCTTGGTCGAGGACGGAGCCTTCCGTTTTGACAATCGTATCCTCGCGCCTTTCCACGCGCTTGTCCTCAGCTTTGATGATGGAAGTGACGACGCACTCGATTGGAGAGCCGCCCATGCGCAAGCGATTACCTCTGTGATCGCGCGCACGTATGATAAAGGAGGATCGTTTTCCAGCGACACATTCGGTTCGACCGGAACCGATGATCTCAGAGAGCGGTAAACAGATTTCAGCCGGTTTGACGTCGCACGTAAACGGAGAGCCGACTAACGGTTCACCGTCGAGATTGGCGAATAGCGTGTGTCGACCTACTTCGGGCCATCGAACGATGGCGCGGTAACGGATTTTATCCTTGGTTAGTTTCAATGGAATAATTGAAGACACACCAGATGGAGATAACAATCGCGCGCAGACAGCTTCTTTGCCGCCAACTTCTCGGTGCGAAGCATCAAAGTCAGTCGATTGCAAAGTAAATGCGGTTTCCGCGCCAACGAAAAACATCGGTTTGGATTCTAAACATTTTAGCGTCAGCGCGTTGACTTTACCGCGAAGGCACTCGATGACACCGGTGTTGGAGACATCTTGCGATTTCGTACCCGTCTCGCCGGTTACGAAGGAATTAAATGACATTTGAACGTATTGTTCTGGTTTTTCACCTTTTTCCGGCCAGCATTTCAAGTGCACGGTCCACTTACCACTCTTTGGCAACGTGAATCGTACGGAGTATGTCCCATCCGCGTGATCTTCGACAATTGCATCAACCTCCAAACCTTCGTCAATGAAATCGTTCGATTTCAAAACGATTTCTACGTTGTCGCCACCTTCCAATCGAGCGTTACCAAAGGAATCGTTCGCTAAGAAGATTGCGTGAGCTGGGATGCCCGCACGAACTTGCTTCTCGGCCAACGCATCGCCTTTTAAGACGGATGTTTTTGCATCGATTTCGTTCGCAATGACTTGTAATACTTTCGGGAAGCCAGCGCAGATCTTTCCATCCACCGTCGCGCGCATAGAGTACGAGCCCGCTTTGGTGAGCGTACCCGAGAAGGCTCTTTCATTAACGTTGATAGCGTTCTTTTTCTTCAATTCCTTCTTTGAAGCTTCTCGCAGGAGTAAATCGCTCGCGCCAGCGCAATCAACGCGAACCTTTTGGTCCGCGTCGAACGAGCACGCGTTGCCGTGGGCATCAAAGGCGTCCAAGTAGGCGTCAATTTCTCGACCGGCGACAGCGATCAATACCGCGCCGGCGCGTTCTTTTACGCCTTCAACTCTGGCTGAACATTTCGAACCATCCGCGGCGCCAGCGACTAAATCGAGTTTAATCGGCGCACCTCGGATTGGTGATTCGGCTTTACCGCCTCGCTCCCACCATTTCTTTTGGTTGTCGGCAGTAAAGACAAGCAAAGTGTACGACCCGCATGTGGTTGCACGGAATCGAGCCACTGCCGTTGGACCGTTCTTGTCATTCTTGTCAAAGTTTTCGATTCTTCCAATATCTGCTTCAACCGTCCCTGGTCCGTCGCCGTCGGCGACGATGGCAAACGTAGAGGTTAAATCTTCGTGTTTCGGCGGCGGCACGATGTTTCCGTGCTTGTCCGCACAAATCATTGGGATTTCGACGACATCACCAGATCTCCAGATGTATTTCTTCAACGGCGTTTTGATGATCTCGTACTTCTTATCGTCGTCCGCGGACGCTTTTAATTTTTTCTTGCCGTCGCTGGCAGTGACGATTTCCTTCCTAGTTATCGCGTAATCGAGGACGACGCATGATTTGGGATCAACTTCACCCGGGACCACAATAATGCGCGCTTTTCGTTCTTGACCGGCGCACGTGATTGATAATTCATGCGGCGATGCTTTCAAGCACGTGTATCGAATGGCATACGATCCATCGCGCAAATCTTCAACTTTCGCTTGGATGGGAATTTTCGAAGTTCTTTTGTTCGCGATATCCAACTCGTATACCGCGCAGTTGATTTTCGCGCCACCTTTAAAGATGCGTTTGCCAGCTGGGTTCGTTGAGAGCATGATAAACTCAGCTTCAATCCCCGCCTTGGCTTTTTGCCACCCATCACCTTCCAGTTTGGAGGACGCCAAGACGACGATAGCGCGATCTGCTGCGCGGTTGCGCAGATCGTCATCCATGACCAAATTGCAAATTTGATCCGCATTGGCAGGTGGTAATGCGGCGATGATACCATCTGCGGTGTCCACGTCGAGACCGTCAAGATTTTTTGCCGCAACGTCTGGTTCCACGGCACCGGCAGCAAAGACGTTCGCCACTGCCGAGGGAGGCATATTCTTAATAGCCGTACGCGCCGTCTCCATGTTGCTCGAAATGCTCGAGAGAATTTCGCCAGCTCTGAATGGGTCCGCAGCGGCTAAGATTTCTGATACGCGTTTTATGGCGTCCTCGTCATCAGTTTCCAAGATGGCTCGAATCGCAGCCGATGCATCGTCTAAAGATAAATGTTTCAAGCACGCCGCAGCCGCTTCCGGGGTCAACTTCAGCAACATCGCGGCTCTTTTTGCTTCCGACATGTTCGTCAAGATATTCGCTGCAGTTTCGGGCGTTAAAACAGAAACGATCTCTGCTGCGTCTTTTGGCGTCATGTTCCCAATCGCTTGCGCGGCAATCTTCGCGTCCATAGTTTCGAGACAGTCGATACATGCTTTCCTCGACGTTGCTTTTTGCTCGGCATCTTTTTGCTTGTGAACATTGTTACCTTCGTGCCATAACTTGAGCAAACAATCTGCGACGACGCCTCTCGACTTCGTCGTTTCGTGTTCGGCTTGTTTCTGATTCGCCCAGTTTGGACCGTATTTCGATAAACTTTCCAACGATGACGAAAGTGTTTTTGGCGTCGCTTCTTTCACGGATGCATTGGCTAAGATTTCTGTCCCTCGCTTTGGCGATAAGTTGTGCAAAATCTTCCCTGAATCTTTCGATTCCATGCGCGAGTAGACTTTCGACCTCGTAGGCTCTGGCATCGAATAAAGCAACTCACTCGCCGCGCGTGGGTCTAACGGTAAAAGTGCTTGTAAACGCAGAGCTACTTCGTCTGGTTTCATGAGCGCCAACGCAGCGTTCAACTTCCTTGCACCTTCTGGAGACGAGGCAAACATTGAGGACATCGCACTCGCGGATTGTTGCGGTGTCAATTTCGAGAAGATTTCTGCAGTTTTATCCGCAGTATATTGTGAAAGAATTGCAGCTAAAGCCGACGGAGGTTTTACGCGTCGTAAAATGTCCATGACTTTATTTTCATCTTCAATCATCTTCAGCGCTTCCACCGCAGATTGTGGGTCTAAAGCGCCAACTAAGGAGCCCGAGGCTTCCAAAGACAAATTTTCCAAAATATTCGCGCGATCACCTCGTTTACATGACGCGAAAACTCTCTTGGCATCTTCCAATTCCATTTGTGAAATAGCTTCAGCGAGTTTCTTCGGATTCATGTTGGCTATGATTTGCGCAGCGCGTTCAGCGTCCATTGTCGCCAAGACAGCACCAGCCGCTGCTGCCCGCATGTCAGCGAGAGCTTGTGAGGCAACCTTAGGCGGTACACCTTCCAAAGATTTAGCTGCTCGAAGAGTAGCTGACTTGGAGGGTTTTACGCCGTTTGCACCCCACCTGTGTTCTTTAATCTCACCAGATGAAGACGCATTTCCACCGAGTTGTTCGCCACTCAAGTTCACTGGCGGCGGGGTAACCGCCCCAGTTGCGACGAAATTCTCCGCCAAGTCAGCGATTTTCGTCCCAATACTTGTGGCTCGCAAAGCTTCGTCCAATCGTTCTGATTTCGGCTTCCCCGAAACTAACAAGGTTGCGTAATGCTTCGCAGCCAAGTCAATATCAGTCAAAGCCATGACGCACAATGCCGCAGCTGCGACTTCCGCGTTAGGCAGCGTCGATTGCAGTTTCCACAGCAAGTTCGATGCGACATCCGAATCCACTCGAGATAACACCAAAGCAACTACCTCTGGGTCCACATCGGCTACGTTTGGCATAGACGCCAAAAGCTTTGCTGCGTGATTGGCATCCAATGGACCAAAGGTCTCGCGCATCAAGTGCGGGTACTCCTCGGCGAATGGAAGCATGATCTCAGCCGCTTTCTTTGGAGACATCGAACGTAAAATATTCGCTCTGGCCTCCGCAGATGCGTCGGACAAGATATTTGCTGCATCTTCCGGTGTCATTCGCGCGAGTAACGTTGCCGCAGCCATAGGTGAGATTGCATTCAAAATCTTTTCTCTTTCTTCAGCAGTCCCGGCATATAAAGCCGCCGATGCGTTTTCTTCCTCCGTCGAGACAAACGCCGCCGCCAAGGCACGCTCATCCTGCATGTCGGCTAACACACTCGCCGCTTCTTCTGGTTCCATCATATCTAAGCACGCACCGGCCAAGTTTGGTTTCATTCCACATAGCATCTCCGCGGCTGCTTCCAACGAAGGTTGATTGCGCAACGCGTGTAATGCCGCTTCGGCTTGTTGCGCAGTAATTCTTGGTTCATTGCTGTTCGCACTACCAAAGATTACTTGGTGTTCTGTGGAGCTCATCTCGTCGTCATCATTGTCATCGGCCCAATCGAAGTAATCCGGAAATGGTCCGTGCGTATCTGTACCGTAGACGTAGCCAAAAGCGTTATTTGCACGCACCGCAGAGGACGGCGCTCGTTCACGAGCGTCTAGCATAAACTCATCGTACGCTTCCTGGTTCGGGTCGCGCACGCGAACAACAAAAGGACAGCCGGGTAAGATGTCACCATCTAGAGTAACGCAAACAGAGTGGTTCCCGAGTTCTACCCAAAACAACTTAGACCAAAAGTGTCTCGATTCCGGATTAAACACCACAGGCGTATTGAACGCCAAGCCTGAGGGCGTATGCACAGTGCACACAATAGCCTCGCGTCCAGACATGACTCGAGACGGATTTGCCGGTTGAACGAATAACGTCTGCGTGTCGTGTAACTCTGGACGTTCTCCACCTACACCGCGCACGACGCATTCGCCAGCGATTAACACACCTAAAGAGGGCGAGAGAGAATATCTAGAAATTTTTTCCTTGACACCGTTGACGCTTAAATGCACGTCATGTCGAATTGGCTCGTCCATTTCAAATCGCAAAATGTACGTACCATCGCCGACATCTTCGACGTAACAATCAACGTATCCGTCTTGTTCAGTTTTGATCGTAGCTTCAACTAAATCACCACCCATAGATCGCATGTTGCCAAACACATCTGCAGCTTGGAGCATGAGAGTTGTTTCCGTGGCGGTCGTGGAGCGCGACAAAGCTTCACCGGAAATGATGCACGCGTTGGCGTCAGCCGGACCAGCGACAACTTGGACAGTTCGAGGCCATCCAGCGCAGGAACTGTCACTAACTAACGCAGAAACGCAGTAAGTACCGGCGTCTGTGAAGGTGGCTGAAAACACACCGACATCATCACCAGGCGCAAATGCAATGTCCGTCGGTCCTTTGCCGTGAACCGCGATGCGTTCGCCGCCACTCCATTGCGTTTTGTTCCCGTGCGCGTCTCGAGGTAAAACGTAGACGTTCACTTTATCGCCGGCAATGATCGTGGCCGGTAAGGAAGCATCAGAGTCGTGCTCACCCAAGCGCTCTTCACCAGCTGATTCGTCGAGAGGATCGATTTGAAGCGCCATTCTCGCGACACACGCTGCTGGGAAGGTCTGGGTAGACTCGCACTCCGCAACGAATGTCGCCACGAGTTCGGGATCAGCTTCTCCTAAGATGGCACCACCACCGATAATATCGTCTGCAATGTTCGTAGCATCGATGGCAACCGCAAGAACGTCGATTTCGTACACGCCAGATGCCGCCGCTCGCAAGCGCAACTCACATGTGCCGTCACCCAACTCCAATGCTTCGCAATCCACGACAGCTGGCCCAACGACTTCCGCGGCGAATCGATTCAACCCATTTTTCGCACTTCGTCTCGTCGGGTTTCCGAACCGATCACGTCGTTGAACTCGAACTATGCCGGGTTCACCGGCGAGCCATTGCACGAGCATTTTGGAAGCGTCCACGCGACACTCGGAAGGCTCACACCACGACGCTTCGCACACGCAACTTAAAGTGCGACTGCTTGGATTCTTTGTTTGTAAGGCGAAGAATAAATCGACCTTCCCCGCTTTCGTGCACACGTACTCAAAGTCATACGTCCCGTCTTGATTATTCACGACAGAGGCGACAATCGGACTTTCTCCCGGGCACCTCGCTTCAGCGTGAATCTTCTCTGCTGCGCCAAAGTTAATTGGGTTACCGCCATAATCTCTTGCGTGGAGTCGAAACTTAGCCGGTTCGCCGGCGATACATCTCGTTGCACCTTCACCTGAGATGACGCAGGCAGACAAAGAAATTTCCCGACCTTCAGCAATGACGCGAATGGGAGTTTTGGGGACGCGAATCCCATTGATCAAAACCGCGATATGGTGTACACCTGGGTGAAGCCATCGAATTTTGGCTACGTATCGAGTCATATCTTTTGCTAGCGTGCATCGAAGTGACTCAGAAACGCCCGACGGTAAAGTTAAGACGACTGAAATCGCTTCTAAACCAGTCATTAATCGTTTATTAACATCAAAACCGGCGCCAACAATGATTAAATCTGTTGTCGTCCCACATTCTGCCGCACCTCGGGCGTCAAGCGCTGGATTCAACGTGATATCAGCCTCTTCCGCGGTTAATGTACCAAAAGCGACGTGAAAAGCGATGCCGCCTTCAATCAACGGTTGACCGTTGATACGGACGGATAAAATCCAACGACCGGCGACGGTGACACCGAATTCAAGCGCATATGTGCCATCGCCGTGGTCTACCACAGAAGCACCTCGAGCGTATGCCCCGTTCGGACCTTCGAGTGCCAATTGCACATCATCTCCGCCTCGTACTCGCAAGTTAGCGTATTGATCCACCGCTCTCAAAGTAAGTCGAACTAAATCGCCCGTTTTTACGTCCTTCAGACCTTCCATAGATAAGAAACATCGATCTGGATGCGTTGGTCCGGCGATAATTTGGACGACTCTCCAACAAACCGGTAAACCATCGCACAAGACTCTCAATTCAAACGTCCCAGCTCGAGTCATTTTTGAAGTAAAATCTGTCTGACGCGACGTTGCGCCAGTAACATCAAAGGCGAAGAATTCTGGACCTTGCGCTTGCACTTGAATCGCTTGACCTTCTTCCCAGGATGTTTCGTTCCCGAATCGATCTCTCGCGGTGACGCTAACGAGGACGTTTTCACCCGCTGGTGCAACCCAGGATGCTTTAGAGCCGCTGTTTTCGTCGTAATCGTCGCCGATACGCTGACGAGCGCCGACAACGATCAAGTCGCAATTTTGAGGTTCCGCAATTGCGGCGACCAACGGAATTTCGAATACACCTCTCGGTAAAGGAAAGAGCATCGTACCATCTGCAGCGTTGACCTTTTGCAAGGATTTTGGTAACTCACTGATGGATTGGCCGCCAGCAATAGCTACCGCCGTGCGCTCTTCGAAGGTAATTTGTGAGTTGCGCTCATCGTAGCCCTTCTTTTGCGCCGATTTTACCGCTCCGGCTAACGCATCGTCTCTCTCTAGACCTTTGTTCGCGACTAGAATGCGCCTCGTTTTACCTTTATCATCGATAATTGTTTTCGCGTGTTCGTCATACTCTGTCGTTTTTGCTTCAATACGCTTCTGTCTTTCGGCTTTGGAATAGATATCCTCACCCTCATGACTTTCAACGCTTGGTAGCGCTTTCGTTTTGCCTTCTGTGCGACCGTAATGCATCAATTCTTCAGCTTCTTCATTCATGAATGGCAATAAAGGTGCGTCAGCAACGTAGACACCCAAGTTGTACGTCCCAGCAACCGTCGCCGTGTACCTGATTTCACACGTACCATTACCAAGTTCTAAAGATTCCACTGCCACTTCGGCGTTGTTTGGACCAACGCCATAGCCATACAAAGGCGCTAAACCTTCGCGTCGCGGAACTCTATTGCCAAATCGATCGACACGAGTGACCGTGAACGCGAGTTGTTGCCCAGCAATCCATCTAGTGTGCGTGGCGCCGTCCACGCGGCACTTGGCGTAATCTACTCTCCCTGGGACGCAATTCGCTCGAAACGTTGCCGCTTCTGAACCAAGGAAGAGCGACAACTCAAACGGGCCGGCGCGTTCGACGACGTAAGCGGCCTCGTAAGTCCCATCGCCTAAATCGAATACCTTACCTCTGGTGGTATCACCACCACTTCGGATGGCCAAACCCAGTAATGCACCTCCAGTAAATAATCGGTTACCTCTTGAGTCTCTCGCCTCGATCAAAATCGTTGCCTTCTCACCAGCAACTGCGCCCTGTAAACCTGGACCGGAGAGACGGCACATGGGTAAACTCAAGTTCTGCGCTTCAACATCGACAATCAACGGCGATCCAACGATGGGTTCACCATTAATTGTAGCAACGATTTCGTGACGCCCAACTTCCCACCACCTCGCAGAGGCTTTGTAGCGAGCGCCTCTCTCGGCAAAGGAGACAGCCAAAGTGTGAGACGCACCAGATGGCGCGATTAAGTGCACAGAGCACGCCTCTTTTCCGGACATGCCTCTACCAGTCGATTCAAACTCCAAAGATTGGACGTAAATGTCTCGCAATGAGCCGCACGTATCAAAAACAACGTTGTCGTTACCATTCCCAGCGGCAATTAAACCAGCGACGCGATCGACGTACTTCGTATGTTCTATTCCAGGTGCAGCGCGTAAAACACACCCGGATGCCGAAACTGGACCGTAAGTAGCAATCAACTCGACCGTGGATTCTTTAGCGACTTTACCGTTGACTACCGCAGAACACGTGTATCTCCCAGCCGTAGGGACAACAAACTCCGCGGTGTACGACCCATCACCGTGGTCGTGGACGTCCAAACATGTCGATTTGTTCCCAGACGAAGAGACAATGTTCAAATCGACACGGTCGCCACCGCCGTGGCAATTATTGCCATACTTATCTTCGGTTTGAACCGTGAGCCTGGTGACATGTCCGGCCAAGACGCCAGCTAAAGCGTCTCCACGTAACGTCGCTCTTCCGGTCACGCACGGTCCAGGAAACACATGCAATGCCAAAGGAGAAACAGCAATGGGAATGCCGTCTACGGCAACATGGACGACGTAGCTTCCAGCTCTCGGGCAAATCGTGCGCAAAATGACACGCCCGCCGCGCATGTCTGCGACTTCAAACGCTCTTTCTTGAGGTATATGCGCTGGTCCGGATGCAGACACAGTCACTGTTTCGCCTTTAAAGACAGTTGGGTTCCCGTATCGGTCGCACGCGTCGACGAGGGCAGTGACTTCTTCACCGGCCATAGCGGCGCAAACAAGCGGAGACTTTTTACTCTTGTCTCCTTTCGCTCCATTGAAACCGTTGTCTAATTTGAAGCCTTTCGTTGACGATGTCAAGGTTTGCAATGCAGCCTTGCACCCGGCGTGCGAGAGTTTCCCAGTTACCATTGCTGCTTCAAATGGAGTCGTCGGAATGATTTCATTCGTATCCACACACGAAACAGTGATGGTATACACTCCGGTGGTGTTTGTTTCGAGCTCAAACTCAACTCGACCATCCGGCATAGGCAAACGCTTGTTGGACACCTTCACCGTCCCCGGGCCAACGCATCGAACCTTGAAGTCCAACACGCAATCATTCGCGTCAATTTTGTTACCGTAGCTGTCCACGAGTTGCAGACGCAACAATCCGCCTTCTCCAGCTTTCCAGTCGTCTAAACCTGACTTATCAAGAGTAGATTTGAGCACGTCGCAGTCACCAGCATAGCACGTCGAGTCATAAATGACCTCTTCCGAGTTGCCGAGTACAACAACTTCGACTGGACCAGCCGTATTGGAAATGTAGATGATTTCATAATCGCCATTACCCCTGTCTTTAATCTCACCTTCTATTGGTTCGAGTTGGGATGCGAGCTTTGAATCCGCCGGACGCGTGAAAACCGAGAGTTGAGCGCCGCCGTGCGGGATGCGGGAACCGCCCTTTTCTCTCGCTTCGATAACGATCTTCGCCGGAATGCCCGCAATACATTCATATTCGGCAAATTTGACCGTGCATTTCGGTAAACATAATGTTGAGCGGTTCAAGATGCGATCTTTCAAGTCGCGCCTTTTTAATTGCTTCATCATGTTTTGAATCATTTGCTCTGGCATCAAAGATACAACAGAAATAGCCAAGTTTGGATCAATATCCTCAATTAAAGCTGCCGCATTTTCCGGAGATAAACCGCCCGCATACAACGCGGTGGCGTTGGCCAATGACGATTCGGAGTCTAAATCGCCGCCTCTCAAATTACGCAACATTTTATTCACCTCATCCGGCGACATGCCGCGTAATCCGCGACACGCATCCTCCGGAGAAAGCTTGCCTAAAATATCGTGAGCGTTCATCAATCCTTCACACGCTTTACCCAAAGCTTCTAAAGGATCAATGAGCGCCAGATTCTCTGCGTTTAAAAACTGAAACATTCCAGATAAATCGCAATTACTATCGGGCTGTAATGAAATTGAGATGGCTTCTGCGGCGAGCACCGGATCTAACAAGTTGGCCGCATTGGCCGCCAGCTCGTGACCATTCTGCTTACATAATTGGCAAAAAGCGCGTTCAACGGTCGTTGAATCTTGATCTTTAAGCAAATCAGCAAGCTCTTCAGGGGTCATTTCTAACGCCAATCGGCCAAAGGATTTGTTGTCCAATAAGAAAGGCAAAGCTGCGATGCGTTGATCCTCTCGACAGCATCGGAAAAATCTCAACGCATGATTCGAGTTCGTCTCGTCTTTAGTTTGCATATCTCCGCCCGTATCATCCGCCGAAAGCAAGGCATACACGACAACCGAGACATCTTCACCGTCGGCATCGTCAAAGCCAGCTTCGTAGAGTGCACATCCACCTTTACAGGATATGTCCGTCATCACTGGCGCTAAATTTTCTAAGCGTTCTAAAGCGTTCTGTCGTCTAGTTTGTCTTTCATGAGCCGGCAGGGAAGGATCGGAAAGCCATGCATTCGAGCATCCGGCAATTAAATCGATCCAGTTCCAACCGTCTTCACTTGTTGGCTCGCTAAATCCATCTTTTCTGCGAATGGTATCACTTGCTGTCTCGCTAAATCCATCTTTTCTGCGAATGGTGTCATTTGTTGGCTCGCTAAATCCATCTTTTCTGCGATTTTTGTCGATCATGTCTAAAATTTCCACGCGCTCTTTCACGTCCAGATCTCGCATGGCTTTCGGTACTAGCCTCGGCGGTAATCGTGCTAAAATGCCAGCTTTATTCTCTTTTTCCTTACACTTTCCGACTACATCGGCGATATCGATGTCTTCACATAGCTTATCCAAGTTTCCACGGTCTAAGTTTTTCAAAAGTGGTCCTAAATCTTCGGGGCTTAATTGCTTCAACGCGTCAAGGAATTTCGCGTTGTCTTCCGGATCCGCCGCGGCTAATATTTTTGCCAAGTCATTCGTGCTCATGGCGAGGAGAACGTCTGTTGGATCACGCGTGGTACCTAAAATATCTGCTGCATCTTTCGGAGGAAGTTCCGAGAGAATTTCAGCGCAAGTTCCAGGCATGACGCCACTCAACATTCTCGCAACGTTTTCCACGTCTTGGCCCTGGATGGCGTCCGCGGCATCCTTCGGTGACAGGTTCGAAAGCGCTTGCGCGGCGCCTTCTGGGAGAAGGTTTGGTAACATATCAGCAATCTCTCTCGCAGAGAGATTTTCTGCAATTTGCGGCAACGCCATGAGGATTTCAACGTTATATGGCGACCCAATGATAGCTTCTTGGCTTAAATTGACCGAAATCGTGTGCATGCCAACTTGTGTCCAGCGGTACGTGCCAGTATACACGCCGTTCTCGAACGTCAATTTTACCTCGGCAACTTCACCAGATGGTAACAAAATGCGAGTAGTCATGGCTTCGGTACCATTAAATCTGCGACCGACTGAAGTATCGTTCACTGTTCCAGCGCCAGCGTGGTTCGGGTATATCGTAATTGTGCCGTTTTCAAAGCACACGACGCCGCCTAAATTGTCCGAGCCGAGTCCGACGAACGAACACTCTTGCGCTAAAACCGGACCGTATTCTGCTAAAATCGATTGAACGTCCGAGCGACCACTTTGTCCATTGACGACTAATTGACAGTCCCACATCCCTGGTTTGTCGAGTTTGAATTCGCACCCGTACGTCCCGTCGGAATGGTCAACTACTTTCGCTGTAACCACGGAACGTCCATCTGGTGAAATTAAAGTCATGTCTAAAACGTCACCACCAGTGGCTCTTAAGTTGCCAAACTTATCCGCGGCGTGAATGGTAAGATGGCTCGGCCGTCCGACGCGAACGCCCGCGGCAGCCTCACCAAATACCATGCACTTACTCGGATCCGTGGCTCCCGGAACGACGATGAGAATGCGCGGATACCCAGCCAATGGTTCCTCTGCAGCTTCGGCAGAAAGCAAATATGAACCCGCGGTTTGAAAACTTGCCGATAAGGTTGCTTCAGCTCTTGGACCTCCACGATTTACAAATTGGTACTCTTCGTCATCCATGACCGCCGTGAAAAATATCGACTGATCACTCGTGAACGACGTCGCGTTGCCGTATATATCTTTCGGGGAAACGTTCGCAACAATTTCGTCACCGGCGACCGCGACTAACGCATCGCTGTCAGGGGAGGCGAGTTGTGCACCATAAATTGAAGTCACGCACGCGGATCCAGCAGCGATACCTGGCGTGACAACAATTTCAAAAGGGGCGCCCGGTAATGAATCCATATGTTCACCTCCCGAAACGGAGACAAAGTATCGACCAATGATCGTACACTTAACGACGACGTCAGATCGACCGTTGGAACCGTCTATGACGTCGCACTTCGCTAAACCTGGACCGTCGATGGTACACCGAAATGCCAATTGACCTTGCCTCGAAGGGCAATCGTTCCCGTACGCATCTCTTCTTTGAATAGTCACTCTGCCTTCTTTACCTACAATTAAATCGAGATTCGAGTCTCCAAGTAGGACGCACGATTGAATCACCGCCACGTTTGGTTCGCAAATAGCTTTCATGTTTAATTCTTCTTCGCCTAACGCGACGATGAGTTCGAAATTCCCAGCTATTTTGCACACGTACGAAGCTTCATAGGAACCGTTCCCGAAATCAATAATCTCACCTCGGAATCGTTCGTCGTTTCCAGCCTTTGTTTTACACTTGAACGAGACTTCTAAGTCAAAACCGCCTTCCCGTAAACGATTACCTCTTTGATCTCTCGTTTCGATGATGAATGTCGCTCGTTCGCCGGCGATGCACTTGTGCGCTCCCGGGCCCGTAATTTGCGAAGCGGCTAGGCATGCAACTTCCGGGGCAACTTGCACCGCGTGAGGAGCACCAGGTAACGAACGACCGTCTAAGGTGACGGAAACCCAATTCTCGCCAACTTCTGGCCAGCATATAGTCCCAACGGCTTCAATCGATCCTGGTTGACACTCGATGGGAATGCCGACGGATACGCCCGACGGTGCCGTGAGTTTCACTTGAAAACCTTCCGCACCCGAAAATTGGCGTCCATCTTCCGGTCGAGCGATACGCACGCGAACGGGGGCATATCCTCCGCATGGCTGCGTACCTTGCGGCAAATCCAAAATCAAATCTGTTGCCGTTAGCGGTCCATGCGAGACGACGAGTTTGTGCACTTCGTTACTTAAACGTCCATTGTACGCACAACGAAGCATCCACACACCCGCGGTTGGGCAGGAAAAGTCGAGCAAATACGACCCATCACCGTGGTCGGTTACCTTGCAACTCGCTCGTTCGTTTGTTTCCGTGTGCACGACAACCGCTTCGACGTCGTCCCCTCCTCGAGCTCGAGGATTGCCAAATCGATCGATAACTCGGACGTTAATTTTACAGTTTCTGTTTACCATCAATCGCAGCGAGCGGTTACCCGGGACCAACGTATCTGTCGCTTCTACGCCACCATCTACGTTTTCAAAACGTAACTGTCCTTGCATCGGCGCTTGTTGGATTTCGTTGTTTTGACCTTCGCCTTTGTACACAAACGCGCTGTCGGCGTTGTAATCGTACCCGAGTGCCCCAGCTTGAATTCTACTCGTAGTGTTGTTTACGCGAACATCATCCTCGCTGGAATACATAGAGTCTCTATCTTCGTCATCGTCGTCGTCGTCGTCGTCGTCGTCTTCACGGTCGTACGAAACGTTCGCTTTCTTCGACCTCTTCTTCGCGGTCGAGTACGGCGCCACATCCGAGGACGCCGTCGGATCCGACCCTCTCTGTGGTGGTGAAAGATCCTCCGAAACCGATGCAAAACTTTCTTCTCCTTCTTCTCCTTCGATGACGGATTCTAATTCCGCGTCTTGCTGTTGTCTCTTGTTCTTTCTCGCCGTCCTCGTCGTCGAAACGTCTTCGGCGTCCTCGTCGCCAAAGTCGCTCAAATTTGCGATCGACGCGTCGCTCGAAATTTCCGAAAATGCCACCCCTTCCGCCAGCGGTATCGCGCGCACGGAAAATTGCAAGTGCGTCAGCGCTATAGTCCCACCTTTCCCAGTTTTCAACGGCACCGTCTTTGTGATTTCTTTCCCAGGGGAGAGGCAAAAATCCATCAAATCGATTTTGCTCTCCGCGTACACTCTGGATTTGGTTTGCGAGATAATTTCCTTCACGGTCATCAACGCCGGCTTACTCTCGTACTCCCCGGTCTTCGGATTGACAAATAAAGTCGCGGACATCTCCAACAATTCATTTTCAAACGCGCACTCGCCTTTGCTCGCCTCCACGGCTGCCGTCTTCGCCGTTTTCGAGCCTCGTTTCAGCGTCAATTGCAAGCGCTTCGTCCCGGGAAGAAGATTATAAATGGTATGTATTTTCACCTCGAATTTGTACTTGTCGGCCTTCCAGCCGAGCGTTTTCGCTCTCGTGCTTCGAGAGAACATCTTTGCGCGCGACTCTCTCGTACCAAACGCGCGCGTAAAGAAGTCGAAGATGTCCTCCGGGAGCGCGGTGAACTGTGAGAAATTCGGAGCCGCGCTTTGGAAAAATGTGGACGACGGACTTTTCGAGATGCAACCCTAAACGTGCCTTTTCTAAATTTAGGGTTCTACTAGATTTTAAGTGGGCACACGCCCTTCCAAAAACGCTTCCCCCGCGCGTGTTAACAGCGAACGCGCGGGCACGCGCGCGCAGAGAAAGAGATAGGGAGAGAAAGCGCGTCTTTTTGTGACCGCGAAGAGTGAGAAAACAAAAACGCCCCCTCATTTGGCAAATTCGTCCCCTCCGCCCCACCCCGTCGAAAGCCAAACAAAACAAACTAATGCCGAGACACACGAAAGACGTGAATAAGTGCACCATCTACGTGCTGAAATTAAAGCAACGTAAGTGGTACATCGGCCGAACGAGCAAGTACGACAGAATAAAGAGGGTATTGCAGCACTTCGGCGAGAAGGGCGGGTCGCAATGGACGAGGAAATATAAACCGGTTCGCGTGGAGAAAATGATAAAGGACGAAACGAGACGAGCGGAGGACAAGGTGACGAAAGATTACATGGACAAGTATGGCGTTGAGAACGTGCGAGGAGGCGCGTATTGCCAACTCGAGTTGAGCGAGGAACATCTAAGAGCGCTGCGTTTTGAGAGCGTCGCCGCGAACGACGAGTGCTACGTTTGTAATGAGAAAGGTCATTTCGCGGCGCAGTGCCCTGAAAACAGATTCGAGGAAGACGAAAAAGAAGAAGAAGTGGAGTACTTTTGCGAGATGTGTGTCGAGTGTGGCACTGAGTTTTACAGCGAGAACGAGTACAACAAGCATCGAAAGGATTGTAATCCGTCGACAAATTTTAACCCTTTCGTGATTACGAACAACTTCATGCCATCCGATGCTGCAATCCCCATTTTAGGTGAGCGCTTGTGCGAGCAATGCAACTCAGTGAGTTTGAATGGAGAACCGGAATGGAAGAAAAAGTGCCGTGAGTGTCATTCAGGCAAGAACGATTACATGCAAAGAGGAGGAAGAGGACATGGAGGAGGAAGAGGACAAAGTTGGCCGAACTACCAAGGCCGCGTATGCAGAAAATGCAACTGGGACATCTCCGACCAGCCAGAGAACCATTACGAGTGCAGATCATGCTACCGTGGGCCTCAAAAAAGAAGGCGGTGACGCGCGTTCTGAAAATATGCTGACCTGGACTAACAGACTAATAATTTTTGGTGACGATGTGATGTGGAAAATATCTTCTGGAACGAGAGAGAAAATTAGGTCAAAAGTGTCCCCCACAAACTGCTTGATAAAAGATACACGCGCTAAACGTCTACAACAAAACGACGATGCAAAGATTCATAAACACCTTTTGCGGCGGCTTAAACAGTCGTTCGCGCAATTCTCAACCAAACTCACCGACGAACAGCTCCGTCGCGAACGGCTCGCTCTTCGTTTGTCTCGACGATGCGTCCACGGTGTGCAACCCGCTCGAGTTGTCCTCCCGGGAAAATAAGACGGACGAAGCGCGCGTGTTCACGCTCGCGGAACACGCCAAGCGCGTGAAATTGCTTCGCGCGAAGCGAGAGCAGCGCTTGAAGCGCGTTTCAAAGTCAGACGCGTTCAAAGAGGCGACCAGGACGTACGAAACCTTCGGTCTCGGGTCCTTCGCCACGTGGGTAAACACCGAAGATGGAATCTCGGCAGCCTCGGACGATGAGGTGACGGTGATGTTCTGCGGGGATTTTTGCGTGCCGAATTTGCACACGCTGGACGACATGCACTCGGCTTTCGTCAGGTACGTTTATCTTTTTCGTTCTCTCGACGCGCGCGTCCTCGTTTTCGTTCTTTTTTTGCGCGTAAAACCGCGCGCATACTGCGAGGGTGCACAGATAAATATCTCCGAATTTGTCCAATTATTTAACGAACTTTTCCCCGGGCGAAACAAAGCTTTGGGGGGGGTGGGGGGGGCAAAAACGAAAACGCGCACACCCGCCGATGCCGAAACTATATTAACACGCACCAAAACTCTTTCTTCTTTTCTAAAATCAGAGGCGAACAGGTGGACGCGTACGCGCAAGTTTCCAACGCGCAACGCATGCTCGATTTCTACCGCTGGTCGAATAATTTTCGCTTGCACCAAGGGAGAACGCACAGGTGCGATCCGGCGCTAAACACGGACTTTATCGCCTCGAAGCTCGAGCAACTCGCCGAGGCGAACGAGGCGGAGGGGAAAAGAGGTTTCGCGTTTGTAATTTACGATAAAAAAGCTCACAGATTAATCGTTGCGAGAGATTCGACGAAGAATCCAATGCCTTTGTATTGGGGGCTAGCGCCGGATGGTGAGAAAGGCGATTGCTTGTTCATTTCCACCGAGGAGAAGAACGAGTTGTTTTCGGAGTGCTTCCCGGCGTCGAGTCCGTTTCCCAAAGGCGCGGTGTTCGTCGCGGAAGGGACAATTGGATGGATTCCTGGGGAAAAAGGTATCGCGTGTGGGCCAACAAAGTCTGGACAGACCGCGATGAGAGGGTTCAGAAAGTACGGGACGATGCCGGTGAGAACGATTCCGAGAGTGAACTCGTCCGGGCAAATGTGCGGCAACGTCTTCCGCGTGGAGTCCTTTTCTGATATGATTGGAGATGTGATCGACGTGCACGATTTGAAGAGGCACGGGAGTTATCCCGCGATGATTCAGTGAATGAATTGCTGCTACATAAAACTTTTACATGATGTATATGATGTTCGAAGAAAAACAAAGAAAAGAAAGAAAAATTTTGAAGAGCGAACGAACAAGGCTCACCACGCCCTCGGGCGTGCGGTAACCTCTGTTTTACTGTATTTACATATTGAGTGCGCGCGCGTGGGAGGACAGAAGAAGAACGTTAACGATGAAGCCTGTTTCTATTATGATGCTACTTGTTTACTACTACTACTACTACTACTACTACTGCTACTAATACGTTACATCGAACGCTTTCATTACTAATCTCTCATGATATCAAACTACTCGCTTTCGGCACTGGCGAATTCAAAAACGTTTGCCCGTTCGTTTCTAATTTCCTCACTGCATTCAATTTAGCGCGTCGACGGCGTTGGCGTCGAATGAGAATGACGATAAAAGTTATCGTTACGCCGAATAAAACGTATTTACTTCGCTTACTCTTCGGGGAGATTCGAGTGACGCCACCGCGCGGCGAGCGCATACCACCGTGGAGATGAGAAGAAGAAGCTCTCAAAGAAGCCATATGCTTCACGTCAACAGTACTCGTCATCGAAGACGAGGGTGACAAGAACTCGAATTCGTTCTTCTTCTTTTTACCGTTCGAAGTAGCGATGCGAACGACTAAATCGACGCCGTTGGAAACGTCCACGTCTGTAATCTTTTGCCGATGTGTCTGCGACGCGTCCGGACATGTCACCATAATTTCAAACGTGCTCATTCTTCCACTCTTCTTACCGCCTACGAAAACCGGTTTCACGAAATACCCTCTCTTATTCGTAAACACAGGCAACGGCGGTGCATTCCTTCGGCCTTCGTTGACGAGTTGACGATCAAAATCTAAATTTTCAACGCGTACTTCGCACTTCTCCAAAGCTTCGTTCGAGCTCTTATCAAATACGAACCCGCGAGCAGAAACGAACATCACGTCATGAGCAGCATCAATAGACGCTCTACAATGCGCATGGATGATTTCACCGAGTTTGTTGTCCTCTGCAGGCCATTTACGATCGTTCACTTCAATCGTAATGTCTAACGTTTGCGTCTTGACGTAATGCCAATCTTGCATGCCTCCCCACAATGGGTACCACTGCGCGCCGTTCGTTACACCTCCGACAAACTCTTTAGAATCTTTCATTTCCCCGTGTGAGTGCGCATATTTCAACGCTGCGTGTTTGAATATCTTGTCATCCGGCGCTCGCGAGTACCTCGTGGATCCATCGCGATTTCCGTCCCAGGGATAGTTAGCGACCAACGCGCCCTCGTGGTAATTCAACGCGCCGGTCAAATTGACTCGTTTACTAAACTCGATAATCGATCTCGTTTCCGGTTGTAACTGTCGCAACGTGTCGTCGTACAAATCGTTCACTCTCCTATTTCTCACGTGATGCGGCACTCTCTTCGATTCCGGTTTGGCGAACTCGATAAACGGAAAATCTCTGTTCAGATCAATATTGTTCGCGTTTTCTCGTCTTCGTTTGGCAAACCCGTCCGGGTTCAACGTCGGGATGAAATACAGCGTCGCTTTGGTTTTCACTTTCTTCGCAATCTCGACATCGTTTCCGAAAACCGATTCCTCGTCGTCCTCTCCGCACGCCCACTCGGCTAAACGCAGCGCTATTTCTCTCCCAACCGGTTCGTCGCCGTGCATGTTCCCGATAAATCCAAACGAAGGCGTCGTTTGCGCGTTTTCATCGTCGTCGTATTCCCCGTCTTCTCCATCCTCCTCCTCGCCGCGCTTCGTCTCCTCTCCGTTTTCATCTCTACCGTTCCCGAGCACATTCCTCACTCGCATCGCGAAAATCTCAAACCCATTGACCGAACGGCCGATTGGAATCACAGCCCCGACTCGTTTCCCTTTCGACGCGAAGCGACAGTTTTCCGCCAGAGCATCGAACGCCGAGCGCAACGCCTCGTTCGTTTTATAATTCACCATCGTCGTCGTTTCTTCTTCCGGTCGTTTCGAAACAACCATCGGTCGAATCGCTTCGATCGAAGGGAAGAAGACGAGAGCGAGGACGATGAGCAGGAAGAAGTAAAACGTCGTCAACGCCGGGAAAAAAAATCGCATCATTCCTCTCTCTCTCTCTCTCTCTTTGTTTTGTAAACGAAGAACTCGCACGCTCTCGTAGAAATACAATCAACTAAACCGTCCGCGCGTTCTTCTTATTCTTCTTCTTCTTTTTAAGTCTCGCGCGTCATCTCATTCAAAGTTCGCAAAAGGCGCGCGCGCGCAGGGGGCGAGAAGAGTGAGAGAAAATTTGCTCAAAAGTTGAGAGAGAGAGAGAAGAAAAA
>Ga0255776_10001015_pt1 | contig 32221 bp, 39 predicted proteins | sample 071ome_19_FD_179974 | JGI IMG/M metagenome (GOLD analysis project Ga0255776, IMG submission 179974) | Coastal salt marsh microbial communities from the Groves Creek Marsh, Skidaway Island, Georgia - 071413AT metaG (version 2) | ecosystem: Environmental > Aquatic > Marine > Intertidal zone >... | reverse complement strand
AATGCCACAAGGTTGGTGGGTAGGGGGCGTTTTTTCATAATCATTTTATTCAAAAAGAACCTTAATATTTCGCCTTCATTGCCGATTACTAACCGTATTTTGGTTTTAGCTGGTTAAAAAGCGGTCATATGCGCACAGGGTACAGTGTTTTTCCGAATGGGGGAAGACTCCCAATGGAAACATCGACCAGAAGAACAAATGGACACGGTTTACCATGCGGAACTTGATGAAAACGCACAGACCAGAAATTTGGCAGACACAACCCGAATCGGGTTGCCACAACAGATCCGCCATCATTTATGGTGAATTGGCAATGCTGATTGGTTGGTGCTCCAACTCTGCCGTTCCGGTTGCATGGGAATCCGGGTAGTCTAACAGGATTTAATAAACACAATAACAAGAAACCATCAAAGTGATTCAAAACATACATATGAGATTATTGGTATTAAGTGCATTTTTGTCATTTAACTTATTAACCGGAGCCCAAGCGTTGAGGGACTTGGAAACTGATCGGCCTGATGCAACCGAAAGCCCAGTCACTGTAGACAAAGGGCATTTTCAATTGGAATCCTCGTTTTTTGCGTGGTCAAAAGACGACTCCGGAGGGACCCGAACCGAAGTTTGGAGTATCGCTGAGAGTAATTTGAAATATGGTCTTTCCGACCAAGCGGATTTGCAGTTGGTGTGGACACCTTATCTGCATGAAACAACAAAATCGGCTGCCGGCAACACAAGTGTTCGGGATGCGAGTGATTTGGTTTTTCGTTTGAAATACAATATTTGGGGTAACGATGGAGGGAAAACAGCATTTGCCCTGATGCCTGTCGTGAAAGCTCCCACATCATCGCGCCTTGGGAATGACAAATGGGAAGGTGGGATTGTGACTCCATTTGCCTGGAGGGCAGGAGAAAAATGGAATCTGGGCGCTCAGTTGGAAATTCAACGTTTTTACGATGGCGATAATTTGGAGTGGGATTGGGAAGTCTCTCACACAACGGTCATCGGGCTGGATTTAACCGATCGTTTCGGTGTTTACCTGGAATATTTAGGCGTAAGCAGTGATGACGGTTACGGAGCTCATTTCAGCAGCGGTATCACATACGGCTTAAACGACGTTGCGCAACTTGATGCGGGAACTTTGGTGGGATTGAATAAGGACGCAGAAGATTTGACTGTCTTTTCCGGCATATCCTGGAAGTTCTAGTCTGGCTCCATACTTCACTTCTAGCTTTTTCATTTGAGGCGGCATCGATTCAGTTTCTCAAAGTTTAACGCACAAAATACTTACTATGAACTTAAGCATAAGCAAAAGAATCAGCGCAGGGTTTGGGGTTTGTTGCCTTCTTATTATCGCCTGTGGATATGCTGGATTTTCCGGGATTAATCGGATTAGCACCGTTCTTGAATTTATAGCCGAAGAGGCTTGGACGACGGTGGATGGTGCTACGGACGGAATCATTGGAATCAAAGACCAGATCATCGCCTCCGAGCACATACGTCGTGATTACAAGACCGAGCAGAACCAGAAGGCGCTCAAGTCTGCCCGAGCCAATGCTCTGGATTCTTTCGCCGAAGTGAAAAAAGCCGGGCTATTGAGCGGTGATCAAATGCGGCAACTGGATCTCAGGCTACAGCAATACAGTGATCAACTCGACATGTGGTTGTCCGCAAACGATGCTTATAAGAATACCAGTGAGCGCTTCGGAAAGCATTGCCAGGAATTTGTCGCTTTTTCTGAAGTGGTAGAATCCATGGGCGATGTCGCCATCGAGGAGCTGGAGGCAGAGCCTGATAAACCAATCACTTGGGCTGGAACCATTGCTGATCGATGGGCCGCAGCTGATGGTGGCATGGAAAGTACCATTGGTTTAATGCAGCAGCTGTATTTTTTGGAACGTATGGATAACGGCGACGACTTCGACGAGTGCAAAGCACAGATCCTCGCGGCATCTGACGTTCAAGATGAAGCGGTCGGTAGAATGCTGCAAACGGGTATGTTCGATTCAAGCTATGAAAGCGAGACAGGAGATGCTACCTATGCATCCCATTATCAGGAAATGCACAAAGAGTTGAAGGCATTGGTCCTCGAATATATCGATACATTCAAAACCTTTCAGGAGATGAATCAGTCATTCAGCGGTGAAACATCCCAGTTGCTGGCTTTGATTGAGCTTGTCAATCAATCAGCGGATGCTCAGGTGGATGACAAATTGGCAGGCGTGGGAGACATTCGTAAGAATGTCGTTTTTGCATTAATCACCGTTGGTGTTGCCGCAGCGATCATCTCCGTTCTGGTTGCGGCGTGGTTGCTTCAATACATCGTACGTTCTCTGAACAACGCTTCGACCTTGGCCCGGGCGGTTTCTGAAGGTGATCTTACCAAGACTGCAGATATCAGGAACGAAGATGAAATCGGAAAAATGCTCAAGGCTCTTAATAACATGGTCGAAAATTTGCGGCGAGTGGTCGGTGAGGTAACTTCGGCTTCAGTCAACGTCGCTCGTGGTTCGAAAGAAATCAGCAGCACCGCACAGCAAATATCCCAGGGTGCGAGTGAACAAAGTACCGCAGCCGAACAAAGTACCAGTTCGATGGAACAAATGACCTCGAGTATCCAGCAAAATGCGGACAATGCCCGTCAAACCGATCAGATAGCCAATCAAGCTGCTGAAGACGCACAGTCCAGTAGTGAGGCCGTTACTCAGACCGTGAGCGCCATGAGAGACATTGCTGAAAAGATCGACATGGTTGAAGAAATTGCCCGAAAGACCGATTTACTGGCACTTAACGCAGCCGTTGAAGCGGCGCGTGCCGGTGAACATGGTAAGGGTTTCGCTGTGGTTGCCAGCGAGGTGCGCAAGCTGGCCGAACGGAGTGCGGCAGCGGCAGCCGACATCAGTCAGTTATCCAAGAATGGTGTCGGGCGTGCCGAAAGAGCAGGAGAAATGCTTACAAAATTGGTGCCGGACATTCGCAGAACGGCTGAACTGGTGCAGGAAATCAACGCGACAAGCGGTGAGCAGTCCAGTGGCGTTACCCAAGTGAACAAGGCATTGCAGGATCTGGACAAGGTGATTCAGTTGAACGCGAGCGCATCCGAAGAGATGGCGAGTACAACAGAAGAGCTGTCAAGCCAGGCACTTCAGCTCCAAGCCTCCATAGGGTTCTTCAGATTCGATACCAATAGCGTCAGTACACAGGGTGAAGTTGATACAAAAAACAGTGGAACACCTCAGGATGTAGATAAACTCTTTGACTGGTCCGCCAAAGGTAGTATTCACCATGGAGCGTGTTTGGCAAATGCCAACTAAGCAAGGTGGGAGTAATGACAATTTTTTCGTAATCTACCTGCGACCTGCTTGTTCCTTCAGATTTAGGGGTCACGTCTCTACATTCGATTCCGCTGATAAACCCCTCCTTTTTCAAACACACTGCGCCCGGTGAAATTCAAATTTCACCATTGGGGCGCGACTTCTGTGAAGTCACCAACCCAACTGTTCCGTTTTTCAAATCGTTCTCTCCTCTTCCATGAGGTCTGAGAGGATCAAATTCTGTTTTTACGCTCGCTTTCGCTCTCATCTTTTCCTCTTTTATGCCGCTGCGCTGGTTTTCTCCCAGTTGGTGCGCGTGCACCAGCGGCGGATGTTACACGCCGCTCCGATCATGAAATTTTGCAATCGCGTTTTTTTACCCATTTTGGGGTCACGTCTCAACATTCAACAATTAGCACACGTAACTATTTATTTCATCAATGTATACTCAACTCAAAACATCCGGGACGAGAGGATTCTCCAAGTATCGATGTACAAAATGTCCAATCAGTTTCAAATGTTGAATATTGAGACGTGACCCCAAAACAAAGTGGGAGCCGATCTCCTTTTTCAAGTCATCAGCGGTCGCTACGAAAAAGGTAGCACCATCTTCACCACCAACAAACCCTACAAGAAATGGAGTGAGATCTTCAACAACGACGCCACCCTAACCAGCGCCATTCTGGATCGAGTGCTGCACCATTCCTACACCATCACAATCCAGGGAAAAAGCTACCGTATGCGAGATAAGATCGAAGAATCCTGAGAGCAGCGGTAATCCGAAAACCAGCCAACCCGATGTCCGCCAAAAGGCCATCGGGTTCTTTTTACCCCGAAAACATGGACATGTTCATTCCGTTGAAAAATGACATTTTCAAACCGGTGCTAACAGGATACCCCAAGAATCGAGTCACAAAATGTCTAATCGGCTTCATATGTTGAATGTTGAGACGTGACCCCAAAACACCAAAACATAGATGTGAATCTTCCTCAGCCACTACGTCATCATTTGTCGGAATTTGATGTGGTTACGGTTTAGTCCCAGGGATGGTCTGGTATTCAGAATGGAGAACTCATTGCGCTGATTGACGGCAAGTACGACGTGTTCCTGACGGCTGACCAGAATTTGCGTTACCAGCAGAATTTGTCGGATCGAAGCATTGCCATCGTGGAACTTCCATTTATTCGTCGCAGTGATATTCCGCAATTTGTGAAGGCAATCCGTGCGGCGATTGTTTCCGCATACCTGGAGACTACATTCAGATCAAGCCAGACCAGGGCGGTGCAGGCAACTGGCCACCGCCGCTATGATTTGGAGCGTATGATGAAATTTGAACCTTTAATTGAGTATCGTCCGGTCGGCTTACAGGCCAGCGCCTGACCTATACGGTAGGGCTTGCTTGGCAAACAGCCTTTAGCGTGGTATTTGTATGTTCATGGATTTAGTCGCAATTGAAAAACAGGCGCTTCAGCTCTGTCCGGCTGATCGTGCATTACTGGCAGATCACCTTTTGCAGAGCTTGGAGGATCCGGCGATCCTACAGTCTTGGGTGAATGAGTCAGCCGATCGCATGGCGGCCTACGATCAAGGCGAGATCAGGGCGCGTAAAGCGGGTGACGTTTTGTCGAATGTCAAAGCGAGCCTTTCTTGATGACGATTCGTTTTTTATCGGTAGCAGAGGCAGAACTTGCTTCTGCAACTCAGTATTACGAACAGCAGGTTCCAGGTCTCGGCGCGGACTTTCTTGACGAGGTTGAAGTGGCTATCGGGAAAATCCGAGATTTTCCTGAAGCATGGACACCGGTTTCGACTTCACTCCGACGCTGCCGATTACGTCGTTTCCCCTATGGACTGATTTATGAGATACGGATCAATGAGATTATCATCGCCTCAGTCATGCATCTGCATAGGCATCCAGACCACTGGAAGAAAAACCTCTAACAGCCCTACCAAGGCGGTGCAGGCAACTGGCCACCGCCGCTGTGATTTGTAGCATATGATGAAATTTGAACCTTTAACTAAGTATCGTCCGGTCGGCTTACAGGCCAGCGTCTGACCTATACGTTCGCCAAAAGACTGATGCCCGTGCGCCCACTAAAGGTCAAAAGCAGTTACGCTGTCGGTTTCAGCCCGTGCGGAACAACATGCTTCACATTGGCTCGGGATGTTAGCCTTTGGGACATCGCATCGCGCAAGAAGACATGGCGAGCGCATCCCTTTTCTCACCCCTCCAACGCTTCGTTTTCGCCCAAGGGTGACATGATCGCAGTCAAGAGCACATCCGGCCAGATTGTGACTCTGACTTGGGATAGTGGCGAAGTACGGAAAGATTTCGAGAACGATGCGGAGGGTGAAGGGAGCAATCTGCGCTTTTCGGATTGCGGGCATTTCATTGTGGACGGTTCGTGGGATGGGTTTCTGACAGTGCGCGATGCGTCCACGGGAAAGGTCCATCATCGGCGGGAGTACGCGGGCGAGATGCTCTGCCGAATTCACTCGGTGCGCAGCGGTACTGTCTGGATCATCGAGCACTCGCCCAAGGCAACGAAGGATGATCAGCCCCCGGCGGACGGCTATTTTACTATTTGGACTTGGCCATTCTCGGATTGTTCGCCTTCCACACTTGGTATGCAGCTTCCTTTCATTTGCGCATCAGCCGCTTCCGAAGATGGATTGCGACTCGCGGTTCTGTTCGGCGCTCCTCACCAGGATCTTCACGTCTATGAGTTGCCCTCTGCCAGGCTGCTATGGCGGGCTCGCGTGACCGTTGGAGGTTCGGGGTCAGAGTTGCGCTTTTCCCTGTCTGGCAGTTTCCTCGCCTCAGTGCAAAAGGATTGTATCGTTCACTATTGTGCGGTGACAGGCCAGCGGTTGGAGGTATATCAACTCCCATTTCCATCGGATGTTGATTATTCTCCGAACACGCGGTTGATCGCTCTGGGTTCATGGCAGTCGGGCGAAATTCGGCCTTTCGCGGCGCACGATGGAGCGGATGGCGAACCAGACGGTCCAGCGAACGGGAGCCAGCCGTTCAGCTCAGACACAAATACAACGTCATCGGCGGCTGGCCCCCGTCGCTGACCTTCGCGTTCGCTTAAAATGATACGTGATCGACTCATTCCAGATTTAAAACGGGAATTTGAGGGATGGGAAATGACTGTCACACCTGAGAGTAATCCGATTGTCCGATTTCCTGCGGTTCAAGAAGAGATTGGAGATGTCGTGATCTACGACGACGGAGACGAAGCGACTGTTTGCATCGAGAACATTACCCATGAGCATTTTAATCCCTATGATGACTCATTGGATGAGTTCACACGCGATGGAATCATTTCAGAAACCGTCATTGATTTCCTTAAAGCATTGTTCAGAGATGAAGTGCTTTTGAGCATCAGCGCTGATAAGCGCTGCGCCGGATGGATTAGATTGGATCATCAGGCAGGCCCAGCGCAGCTTTCCAGTGGGCACAAGTATTTTCTGTGGTCAAAGCCGTATAGAGCGGTGAACAGCGAACAAGGCGGTGCAGGCAACTGGCCACCGCCGCTGTGATTTGTAGCATATGATGAAATTTGAACCTTTAACTAAGTATCGTCCGGTCGGCTTACAGGCCAGCGTCTGACCTCGACGTTCGATTGAAAAATGAGCGATCAGGGCAAATGTGAGCACTGCGAAACCACGTTTGAGTATTCCCTCCTACACAACGGCTTCAACGATTCCGCATACGCATACTGCGATCAGTGCGGGAAGCTCGCGATTCTGGATGGTTGGAAGATTCCTGAAGGCATTACGTGCAAGATCCACGAGCCAATCAGACCGGAACTCGAATCGATGCTTCAGCCCTGCTCCTGCGGTGGACGATTTCGCGGGAACTCGTCGCCACGGTGCCCAGCATGTCAGGGATTGCTATCCGCAGACCTCGCCACTGATTGGATCGAGGCGAATGCACCCGGAACAGCAAAGGGATGGCGATGGCAGAGGAGTTGGACTGAGACTTACGCAATCTCGATCGAGAAGAATTTCGTGAAGGACAACTGGAAACCAACGGAACCGCCGAACAAGGCAGTGGAGCCAGCCGCTGACCCGCCGCGGAGTTGAAAGATGACTGGTGGTTCGATAGGCTGTCCTGCATCGGTACCGCGCTCCCGGTCAGCGGTGCCTCACTTTTGACGGTGGGTGTTACTATTTTCATGGATGTCACCCACGCCACACCAGAGCGGATTCAAGCTGCAATCGAGCTGTTCTTGGAGGGCGTTGATTCGATTAAGTTCGATCGCGTGAGCATTGCTATTCGACGTGATAGGCAGTTGGAGGTTTCAGTGCAGTCCAAGTGGCTGCCCGAGAACGTTATAGGGCAGACCGCACGTGCAGATCTCTTGCATGCTCAGCAGGTTTTTGATTACATCGCTGACTTCAGCCCGGAGTTTCGTCGTCGGGTTGCTTCGATTCACCGGCGGTTTTGCGTTATTGATGATTACGGCATGGGATCAGTTGAGCTGTGTTACTTTGAGAACGACCGATTTTTTTGGTCTTCAGGATTTACGTTGAGTAAATGATAGACCTGTCACCTACCAGGGCGGTGCAGGCAACTGGCCACGGCTGTGATGATTTGGAGCATATGATGAAATTTGAACCTTTAACTGAGTATCGTCAGGTCGGCTTACAGGCCAGCGCCTGACCTTTATCCATGTTGGCCTATTTCTTACCATGCGTGCACTATTCATATCGTTTCCTGCTTCAAACTACGAAGAAAGCAAAGAATTCTATGAAGTCACGGTTGGCCTTCGTGCTGTGAAAGTTCATGCTGGAGACCCGCATCGGTTCACAAATTACGATCTCGGCGGAATGATCTTGAAACTCTATGAATGGAAGGATGAGTATTTCGGTTCCGGACATTCGGGCTTGTTCATTGAAACAGACGATCTTGATGCAGCCGTGGAGCGAATTCGTAGGAGCAATGGGAAGACCACGGAAATCGAGATCCACTCCTGGGGAGGGCGCTGCTGTTCCGTCACGGATCCATTCGGAAACATTTTTGATCTCATCGACACGAATCAAAAAGGATTGTCATGAAGTGATCATGCAGGAGGTTCGACGCTCTTATCCAGAACCCAGAAATAGAAGAAGGGCTGACAAAGAACGTGATGCAGGCAACTGTCCACGGCTGTGATGATTTGGAGCACATAATGAAATTTGAAATTTTGATCAACTATTGTTAAATCGACATACAAGTCAGCACCCCATCTTTATATTCATGAAAATTCACTTGGTTCCCCTTCTTATCTTCTGTGCAATGTTTGATTATTCCAGTCAGGCCAAAGCTGCCGATGGACCTCCTTTTAGGCTGGTCATCCATGGAGGAGCAGGGATGTCGGCAGATAAAATGTCTCCGGAATTCAAAGCTGAATCCGAGAAAGTCATTATGGCGGCCTTGAAAGAGGGGTTCGATATTCTTGAAGCAGGGGGAACGAGTATCGATGCCATCCAATCCGCCATCAATATCATGGAAGATTCTCACATTTTTAATGCGGGGAAAGGGGCGGTTTTTACTCACGAGGGAACGCACGAACTGGATGCGTCGATCATGGATGGTAGTTCATTGAACACAGGGGCGGTTGCTGGTGTGAAGCACACCAAGAATCCCATTGATCTTGCTCGCTTGGTGATGGAGAAGTCCCGGCACGTGATGATGGCAGGGGACGGTGCCGAAACGTTCGGCAAGCAACATGGCATCGAACTGGTGGATCAGGATTACTTTTTCACGGAACCACAAAAGAAAGCATTGGACAGAGCGCTAGCTGAAGAGGATTCGCAGGCGTCCAACAGCCCTCAGGATAACTACCGATATTTCGGCACGGTCGGGGCAGTTGCTCTGGATAAAAAGGGCAATCTCGCTGCGGGCACTTCCACCGGTGGAATGACCAACAAGCGGTTTGGCCGGGTTGGGGATTCTCCGATCATCGGAGCGGGCACGTATGCTAACAATAACTCCTGCGCCGTATCTGCCACCGGCCACGGAGAATACTTCATCCGTCTGACGATTGCCCGTGATATTGCGGCTCTCATGGAATACAAGGACCTGTCTGTAGAAGAGGCAAGTCGCATCGTCATCCATGAAAAGCTAGAGAATCTTGGGGGCAAAGGCGGCGTCGTGGTGATTGATCGCACCGGAAAGATTGCAATGCCCTTCAATACGGGAGGAATGCGTCGCGGATATGCGGACAGCAACGGCAACTTTGTGGTGAAATTCGGAAGAGACTGAAGTAAGAGACACGGAAGAGATCATGTCTGGCAGAGAGGGCGCTGATTGGGTTGGTTTCTGGCTGCATTTCGCTTTCGGAACCGTCATGGGTGCAGTGATTGGCATTGCGGCTTGGGGACGGCTTGCTTCTCGATTCTCCCAATTGTTCGGCATGGATGGAAAGGTCTGAATTCATCTTGGATCGTCTGAGCGATACAGATTGTTATTTCTTCTTTTTGTCATGAGTTGGAACTGACTATCAGTTTGTTTTTCCAGTCAAACAGGTCGAACTCGCTTGACGGAATGGTGCCGAAAGTTAAGATTTATGAGTGTGGTTCAGGCTTCTCATTGCCCAAGCATCTTGAACAAAACAATGATCAATGCGCCTTCAATGATAATCTGAGAAGTACCTGATTCAACAATCACCGCACAGACGCTTTGTTCAGCTGTTGTTCAACAAGAATCAGCCAGCAGGTAATTTTATGATACAGGTAAGAGAGCCGGTCGTTCGGACGTTGTCTGAACATGTCGTCGAGTTTGTAAGTGATGCTGGTGAGGGGGCGCAGAAAGCCGGTGTGTCCTTCGCCAAGCTCTGTGCGCGGAGTGGGCATGGCTTGTGGACGGTCGAGATCATCCCTTCTGAAATCCAGCCGCCACCCCACACCACCGGCAGTGCCAGTGGCAACCGCGTGCGTCTTGCCACCCGCAAGCAGGTGACCAACGCAGGGGATCTCGCCAACGTTGTCCTTGCTTTCAACGAGATGGCCTTGCTCTCTCGTATCGAGGCTGAGGCGGTGGCCAGCGATGCGCTGGTCCTCATCGACAATCAGTGGGCCACCCATGCCAACATTGCTTTTCAGCATTCCTATGCGGATGTTCTCCAACGGGTCCGTGAGATGGGATGCCAGGTCGTAGAAATTCCACTTGAGGCCGAAACACTGAAGCACGTCGACGATGCGACCAAAGGCAAGAACATGTTTGCCGTTGGTATCCTTACCGCGCTATACGACAAGGATGTTGATATCATGCGCGAAGTCATTGCTGACACCTTTGCCAACAAGAGCGCCAAAGTGATCGAGACAGCGCAGAACCTGGCCGAAAATGGATACGCGTGGGGTATGGAACATCTACAGGTGCGTTATCAGATCGACGCCGTTCAGGATGATCGTGATCTTGTTGCCATGAACGGGAACACGGCTCTGGCGATCGGCGCTGTTGCGGCGGGGTTCGAGTTGTGTTCGATGTATCCGATCACCCCCGCGACCTCGGCATCTCACGCCTTGTCCGGTATGTTCGAAAGCCTGGGCGGCATCGTTCATCAAGCGGAGGACGAGATCGCTGCGATCGGCGTGGCACTCGGCGCATCCTTTGCCGGCAATACGGCACTGACCATCACCTCGGGACCGGGCATGGCGCTCAAGACGGAGTTCCAGGGACTGGCGGTGATGGTTGAGACGCCGTTGGTCATCATTGACGTACAGCGTGGCGGCCCGAGCACCGGTCTGCCAACCAAAATTGAGCAGGGCGATCTGCTGCACAGTCTTTATGGCACACCGGGTGATGCTCCTAAAATTGTTATGGCCGTCGGCGATATCGAAGAGTGCTACTATGTGCTCAGCGAGGCAAAAAGGATTGCCGAAGAATATCGGGCGCTTGTCGTCATTCTCTCCGATGCCAATCTGGCCACTGGTCAGCAGCTCTTCGAACGGCCCGACGTCAGCCAGCTCAAACCGCCCATGCCACCCCCTTTGCCAGCGGTCGAACCCGGCACGCTGGCCTACGATTGGGATGAGGATACCGGTCTCTCCAAACGCCTGATCCCCGGTCAACCCGGCGGGATGGGGGTGGTGACTTCACTCAACCACGATCGGAATGGTCGGGCCTGTTATGACTCTGCCCGCAATCAGCGTGCGCACCGTATGCGCAGCCGCAAGTTACACACCTTTCAGAAAACATTACCGCTGCCGAAAATTCACGGTCCGGAAGAAGGGGACTTGCTTCTGGTCAGTTGGGGCAGCACTCGGGGGGCGGTCGACGAAGCAGTGGATCGATTGCGCGAAGACGGCGCCAGCGTTGCTTCGATCAATCTGCGCTATCTCAATCCTATGCCGAACGGCCTCAAGGAGCTGTTTTCGAATTACCGCAAAGTGATGACGGTCGAACTGAACTATAGCGACGATCCGGAGGATCCCGGCATCACGCCTGAAAACCGGCGCTACGCCCAGCTCGCCTGGTTGCTGCGCGCTTCAACACTGATGGATATTGATTGTTTCGCCTATGTTTCGGGGCGTCCGCTGATGCCATCGGAGATTGTGACCGCAGCGCAAGCACGCTTGGAGGAAGGAGTTTTGGTATGAGTTGTTCAGAAAATAACGAACACAGCTGTGACACGAATTACTGTGCAATGCGTGAGTGCAAGATGGAGGACTATGCCTCTGAAATGCCCCGCTGGTGCAAAGGCTGCGGTGATCACGGCGTGCTTGCCGCGATACAACGCACCATGCGTGACCACTTCGTGAAACCGGAAAACGTTGTCGCCGTGTCCGGCATCGGTTGTTCCAGTCGTCTGCCGCATTATCTGCGAACTTATGGTTTTCATGGCATCCATGGTCGGGCCTTGCCGATCGCTACTGGTGTTCGCTTGTCACGTCCGGACCTGAAGGTGATTGTCACCATGGGAGACGGTGACTGCTTCAGCATCGGGGGTAATCATTGGCTGCATGCCCTGCGTTACAACCTGAATGCGGTCGTGCTGGTGCTGGACAACGGGGTCTATGCGCTCACGAAGATGCAGGTTTCGCCCACGACACCCGAAGGGGTCAAAACACGCACGACTCCGCAAGGCGGTTACTTGCCGCCGTTCAATCCCTTGAGCGTGGTCGCCGGTATTAATGGAGTTTCCTTCCTGGCGCAGACTGCCACATGGTTACCCGAACATCTTGATGCCACCATTGAGAAAGCCTGGGAACATCCCGGTCTGGCCTTTGTTCGCGTTCTGCAGCGTTGTCCGGTGTTTATGCCGGATGCCTTTGGCGATGGCGGCCTTCATTTTCCGATGGCGTTTTTGGAAGACGAGTGGGGCATTCCGGTTTCGTCCTTTTTGCGCAAGCGTGGCGAAGTGCAAGCTCACGACCCGCGCGACCTGATCGCTGCGCAGGAAATCGCCGCTCAATTGTATCCCGCGCCGATGGGCTTGCTCTATCAGAATACCGACCTGCCCACCTACGAGGAAATCCGTTTCAGCCGACGTCAAAAGCCGACGACGGCAGCTTTCCGCCAGCGACTTGAAGGTGTGCTCGACCAGTACGCAGTCGGCAAGCCCAGAAATCTCCCGGAAGTACCGGTCGAACCCGAAAGCGGAGTCCCCGACTGGATGGCTCATCGCCCCAGGAAACCGGAACGAGCGGCTCCCAAACGCAAGTTGCACAGCAAAGAAATGGATGAGCAATTGGCCAACATCCGCAAGGAAACACAGGAAGAGACCATCAACAAACTGGTCAATAATCTGCTCCAAATGAATCCATAGGCGGGTGGCTCTTTCACGCTTTTCAGTTAGCGACAGCATCTATACGTTGAGGGAAAAAGTTCGATACGGAGAATAATGCGAAAACCTAAGCGGAAATTAACGGCTGCTCAAAAGAGGGAGCGGAAGAAGAGGCGGCAAGAGTTCATGACCGTTTTCATGAATGGCAAGCAGAAACGCATCAGGCGTCCGGTTACAATAGAAGGCATGGATGTTGATGAGTTCGTGAAAAGGAATGCCGATCCGATTTGGTTGCATCAGAATGAGCTTTGGGAGTATATGTCAGAAGAGACTGCGGATGATTAATATACAGCCAATCCATTCTACGAATACAATTTTTGTTGAAGACTTCTGAGCTGAGTATCTTTTGAACAGCATTCCATATGACTTTTCCTAAAACGCAGAATCCATTCGACTGGATCACTCAAAGTTGGAACATTCTGTTGGGAAGGATAACCGATGTCGCCACGGATGCCTGGCTGCTTGGCCCTATTGGTTGCGTTAAGGAGCATTCCGATGATTTTATCATGCGCCTAGCGTCGGATAAGCAGCTCAGCATTGCTGTCAATGCACCAGGCGCCGGGCTTATGGAAAATATGGATGAATGGCCTGTTGCGGTTGGCAAGAAAATCGAGGATTTCTATCTGCGCACTTCAGTTTATCATTTCGAGGTACGGACTGCCTGGAAACCTGTTTTTGGCAGTTTGGGTTACTTGATAGCGAGGATGTTCAGTCGACGTATTCAGCAACTTAATTTACCCGGCAATACAACAAATGAGCCAATGGAGATCTCCAGCGATATCATCCAGCTCCTCGACGATGGAGGTAAGGTTCATTATACCATTTGGCGCAGGAGCGTGAGGGATACAGGTGAGGTCGTTTACTTCGGGATCTATACCACATGTCAGATTCCATCTGGAGAAATTTGTGTGAAAGTTATTTTTCCATTACCATGTGGGAATGCCACGGTGATTTTCCGGGCCGAATCTTATGGAAACCATAAGCTGTTATTGGATTCATCCGGGAAAACTTATGGCGATCCAGGTTTTTATTTTTTGGTGGAAGATTGTAAGGGTGTTTTGTGGAAGCACTTTTTACCGAGTTTTCGTGAGCGCATTCTTGTTTCAGAAAATGATCAAGGAGAGCTTACCGCAGAGCATACCTTGAAGCTGTGGTCATTCCATGTTTATCGTATGGTATACAGCATGACCGAAGGATCGCAATCGACCTCCGCATAAATGAATGTTTTCACCTACAGTTTTGCTCGAATATCAGTGAGTGACACCATAACCGCTCTTTACCAGTCTCCGACGGGGCCGCAGGTCCCAGGGTTGATTCATGCTGAATGCATGAGCAATATGAAACTGGGCGCCCCTATTTTTTCTCCATCTCGAATGCAGCTCAGACGCCTGGTCATGTTCGCGGCGTGGGAAAGTGAGGGAGCCATTGATGATTTTTTTGCAAATACGAAATTAGGACAAATCTTTTCAAATGGATGGACCGTTCGCATGACGTTTTTACGTCGTTGGGGGCGGGTGAAGGAGTTTGATGGGCTCTTTGAAGACGATGGCGAAGCGGATGCTGACGCGCCCGTTGTGGCAGTCACACTGGCGAGGATGCGTTTGCCTGAAGTTCCGCGGTTTATTCGGTGGGGAAAACCTGTGGAGGAACTCGTCCGGGACTATCCCGGAGCCTTACTCGCTTCAGTTGCCATGCGACTGCCGCGAACTGTTTCAACATTCTCCATCTGGTCTTCTCAGGAGGAAATGGAGGACATGGTTCATGGTCACAGTCAGGTTGATCGACCAGAACGCCACGCTGTCGCGATGAAAGAACGAGAACGAAAGGATTTTCATTTTGAGTTCACCACGCTAAGGTTTCGCCCGATACGAGAACATGGATCCTGGGAAGGGCGCAAACATATTGTTCCCATGTAGGCTCAGGTTTTGTGTTCGAGAATTAATTGAGAACACGGTAGGGGATATGAAAACTATTCGGAAAGAAATACGATGTTTGCTTGCCTTGACTGTTTTATTGGGGAGCGGGCATTTGAACGGGGAGGAGACGAAGGCATCCGGTGTGGGGTTTAGAGGCAAGGATATTCACTTCAAGTCTCATGATGGTTACGAGATGTTTGGTCGATTGGCCTTGCCGGATTCGCAATCTCCTCGAGCGATTGTGGTTTACGTTCAAACTGCGGAAGGCGCAACGGTTGATCAGAAACGATCTCTAGGACGTGAGAAGACTTTCAATTATCATGAACTCTACCGGAAAAAATTCCCCGAAATGGGCGTTGGTTTTTTTAGCTACGAAGGTCGTGGCATTCGAATGGGAGACAGCCCGCCTCGATATGAGAAAATTGATTGGGACATCTACAACACAAGCACTCTTGAGAACAAAGCGCGCGATGTGTTGAGCGCGGTTGGAGTGTTGAGAGAGCGGGACGGTTTGAAACAAACGCCATTTTTCTGATGGGAGCAAGTGAGGGAACGCTCCTCGCTGCCGAAGCCGCTTCCATGATGCCGGATGACATTGCGGGACTCATTCTGTATGGAGTCATGGCTGCCAACCTTCGTGAAACCTTCACCTTCATCATGACTGAAGGGGATTTTATGAGGTTTAGACCATTGGACTCAGACGGGAATGCGGCCGTGACGAAAGCGGAATGGGAGAAATATGTAAAAACCCATGAATTTTCCAAGGTCGATCTCAATGCTGATGGAAAGTTCACCGTCGACGATATCAAGGTGGCCACCAAGAAGTATCTTGATGCCATCGATAACAACGATTACCAGGTGCTGCAGGAGTGGTCCGAAGCAGCGGCAGCGTTGTCCGTTCCCGAGAATTGGTTTGAGGATCATTTCAATCATCGGGAAAACTGGACCTTTCTTTCACAGCTCACAATGCCTGTCGGTTGCTTTCACGGAGACGCTGATCGAATGGCTCCCATTTCAGCGGTGCAAGAACTTGAATCCAAGGCGAAGAACGCCGGGTTGAGCAGGATGGAGTTTCACTACTTCGAGGATTTGGATCATTCGCTGAATATTGTTACGTATTTTGTTGACGGAAAAATTCCGGCTGGGCACCAGGCCATTTTCGAGTTTGTTGATCGAATGGCTCCGACGGGTAGCGATCATTGAGGTTTTTAAAAGAGCAAACCCATATCATGAATTATATATACGATCTCCATCAGGGCGCACAAATCCGTTCAAATCTCCAAGAAGCAGAAGACGCCGCCCGACGCGCCAATAAAGCTGAGAATCTTTGTGAGGAATTGTTGCAGCGGCATGAAAAGATGGCCTTGGTGTTTCAGGCACTGCTCGAACTTGTTCAGGAACGAACAGGCATCACGAACGAGGAACTTGAGAAGAAGGTGCTGGAAGTGGACCTGCGGGATGGCAAAGCCGATGGCAGAATGAAAGCGCAGATCCTGGAATGCCCGACCTGTGGTCGCAACGTTTCTTCCAAGCGACCTGTCTGTATCTTCTGCGGCTCCAAGGCCGAAACGGGGCATGCTTTTTAGTGTGTTGACTAATATATACCGATGCGTATACATTTCTGAATGTGATCAAAGAAGCAAAACTTTTCCAGAACGGCCAAAGTCAGGCCGTTCGATTGCCAAAAGAATTCCGGTTTGAAGGTAAATTTGTTTACGCCAACAAGGTAGGTGACTATGTGGTGCTATCACCTGAATCGAATCCATGGAAAGGCCTGGTTCAGGCGTGTGGTCGGTTCAGCGATGATTTCATGGCTGAACGTGAAGTTCTGGAACCTGAAGAAAGGGAATGGCCGGAATGATCCGCTATATGTTGGATACAAACATCTGTATCTATTTGATCAAGCGTAAGCCGGTGAAGGTTTTCAATCGATTCAGTAAACTAAAGGTCGGGCAAATCTGCATTTCTGCCATTACTCACAGTGAGTTGGAATTTGGGGTTAGTAATAGTTTTCATGTCGAACAGAACAGGGAAGCTTTGAGTGAGTTTTTAGCCCCTATTGACATATTGGATTATCCTTCTGGCGCCTCCGCGTATTATGGCGCATTGCGCGCTGATCTTAAGCGGAAGGGAACTCCGATTGGAGCCAATGACATGCTTATTGCTGCTCATGCGATCCACTCCGGTCTGGTGTTGGTGTCCAACAATGTGAAGGAGTTCAGGCGTATCAAAAACCTGACGGTTGAAAACTGGATTTGATGAAACTCCAGGCAGATTCTGGTCTTACTATACAAAATGACCGGTTATTTTGTATAGTGTATGTAGCAAAAAATCAGGTTGAGCTAGTCCCCATAGTGATTAAGCACGTTGGTGGTGATCACGCGGCAGATTCTTCGGTCGTTTTGGTTCAGCCGGATCGCGTGTTGTTTTTCTCACACGAAGACACCAAGACACGAAGTCAAGTTAGGTTGATTTTTAAAGCGACACGAAGCGATTGAATTTTATGAACGCCTTGGATTTGTTGCTTCACATGAAGGGTTGAAATTGTTTATACAATAACGATTAGTCATTATGTGCAGACCTAGAGAAATCATTAAATCTCAGTAATCCTAAGATGAAAGGCAAAATCGCACTCATTGTTTACTTGTTCATCCTTTCACTGATCGTGCACGCCGCCAATCAAGGTACGCTTTCCAATTATGTGTTCTTTTATCGAGAATTACCCTTTGGTGATGACTTGGGGCATTTTTTCCTGATGGGATTGTTTTCATTTCTTGCCACGATGGCTAGCCATCAGCACCGAGTGCATGTGTTGAAGACTCCAGTGCCGGTAGGGCCGATGGTGGTCATGATTCTGGTCGTTGCTGAGGAGCTTTCCCAAATATTCATTGCCACTCGAACGTTTTCTCTGAGCGATCTGATAGCGGATTTTTTGGGCATTGTGACCTTTGCCTGGCTGGCAATTCGATTCGGAGTGCGTCATCAAGAAGCATCCTGATTTTTATTCTAATAAATCTTCGGTAGAAGCGTCATGAAGGTATGAAATTCATCCATTTGTTCATCGGTTTGATCTTGTTTTTGGCGTCTCTGAATACTTCGTTGGCGTTAATCTCTGTTGGAATCGTTTCTGTTGAAAGCGCCAAAGAAATGGGCATTGAGCTTCGCGCCAAACCGGGAGGACCCAATCATGCCTGGGTCGAACTGGAGTTTAAGCCTGAAGGAAAATTCGAGCCATTCCGGCACGTGAGTCTTGAAATCGCCGATGGCGATGAGTTGGGTTTGGGTTGGACTCCCCTGAAGGATCAGCGAACAGGTCGTGGGACCGTGTTGGTGCGGGTGATGGGGAGTCGTGCCTTTCTCAAGAAGGTTACTTTGCGCATTGTTCACGGCACTCTTGGTGGCGTCGGCCACGATATTCCGCTCAAGGACTTCATTGATTTTGACAATCTGGATAAACCTGAACCTTCCAACCAAACCAAACAGCCTAAACAACAAGTTGGGGCGACGCCTGCTGCTACCAGCGGTTCGAAATAGTGAACAGAACAATGAATATACGAAAAGCAAACGCAACTGACGCTGACATTATTCGAACAATCTATACGTCCGCCTTTCCCGAAGGTGAGTGTGATATTGTTTCGAAGGTCGCCCTTCAATTGCTTGAGGAGAAGTCGATCCCTCCGACGATTTCATTGGTAGCTGAGAATGCTGGTGCATTGATCGGTCATGTGGCTTTCAGTCCTGTTGAGGTTGATTCAAACATAAATGTGCAGGGTTTTATTTTGGCACCTTTGGCCGTTCGGTCGGAACATCAGAAACGAGGTGTTGGTTCAGGACTCGTCCAGAGTGGCATTCAACAATTGTCAGATATGTCCGTTCAATGGCTGTTTGTTTATGGAGACCCGCAATATTACGGCAGGTTCGGTTTCACTGCGGAAGTTGCGGAGGGATTTGTGCCACCTTATCCGTTGGAATTTCCGTTTGGTTGGCTGGGAATGAAATTGGAAAATGGTAAACTTCCAAGTGCTCCCGTTAAAATAAATTGTGTGAATGCATTGTGCGATCCGAATCTTTGGTGAGTGATTGTGTTTCCACATGTTTCGCTCTCGACGTGTGATCGGCATTCTGTATGATTGCGATGTTGATGGATCATTGATTCTCTCATGAAAAGAACCGCAGCTTTGCTGCTTCAAATAGTAGTCTGTTTCTTTGGCCTCGCAGTGTTGGTTTTTCTGATTTGGGAGCCACATGTCGAGGGCAGGAATGCGCATGCCACCGTTTTTGAAATATATTTCAAAGATCCCTTCCTTGCCTATGTGTATGCCGGATCGGTTCCGTTTTTCATGGCGCTCTATGGGTTGTTTCGATTATTTGATAAGCTGAGAAAACATCCGGCATATTCGCAGGAAACTTTGGATGCCTTGCTTGGGATCCAAAAATGCGCGATGGTTTTTCTTGTCTTTGTCCTGGGTGGTGCCGTTTATATCATTTTGTTTGGGGACAAGGAAGACCGGCCTCCCGGGTTATTTTTAAGTTTTCTGGTGATTTGTGGATCCAGCGCTTTCTTGTATGGAGTGAAAAAGTTCAGGAAAAAGGTGGGAGATGTGGAGCATGGCCCCATCAGTTGAAAAGACGCTTTATCATGTCTGTTTCATTGAAACAATTAGAGCACAGTGCTGGTAATATTCCGATTGAAGAAGCATTTGTGCAAAAGAAAGTCGAAATGGATCATCTGTTATCAGATAAATCGTTTGGTTTCATAAAGGTTTTGATCATTGGTTTTCTTGTGTGGGGTCTTGAATGTTTTGCTCAAGGAAAGCCTTTAGCTGAACGTTATGCCGATGCCTACAAGGCTTACTTGGGCGCTTCGTGTCCAGTCCCCGAGGACGGTATCCGGCATTTTGTGTATTTTGCGCGTGATCGCGAGGCGATGCATGGGCATGCGTTTTTGGAGAATCCAAGATTTGAGGGGGCGCAGATCATGTATCCATGGGTTCACCTGGAGTCTGCTGAAGGCGTTTATGATTTCTCTTTGATTGAAGCAGACGTTACTTATTTGGAGTCCAAGGGGAAGAAGTTATTTATCCAATTGCAGGACACGACATTCAGTCCCACCTTTAAAGCCACTCCGGAGTATCTCCATACCGGTTTCTATGACCAAGGAGATATCAGAACCAAGACCGACGAGGGAGTTCATGAAGGTTGGGCTGCGAAGCGTTGGAACAAGCAGGTTCAAAAACGTTTTACATTGCTGATTAAGGCATTGGGTGATCGCTTCGACGGGGTGGTGGCAGGGATCAATTTACAGGAAACAGCAATCGGTGTGGGTGAGGGAGCGGATGCGTCTTTCTCTCATGTTGGATATGTGGAGGCGATCAAGGCAAACATGGTGGCTTTGAAACGAGGTTTTCCAAAATCAGCCAAATTGCAATATGCCAATTTCATGCCTGGAGAATGGTTGCCTTGGGAGGATCAAGGATATTTGGAATCGATTTACATGTATGGTGAACAAATTGGGGTTGGCCTGGGCGCGCCAGATTTGATGGTTCGTAGAAAGGGACAGCTGAATCACGCGCTCGCAATGATGCATGAACATGATTTTACTGTTCCATTGGGGATCGCTGTTCAGGACGGAAACTACATTGGCATGACCGGCGCCGATTTTCCCCCAGGCGTCGAAGGGCAGCCTCCTCATGAATCTCCAAGAACGGCGCAAAAAAACATTGTTCCTTTGTTGCATGCATTTGCGTCAGATTTTTTGAAGGTCGATTTTATGTTCTGGGTAAATCAAGAGCCCTATTTCGAGGATCACGTGCTTCCGTGCTTTGCTTCTGAAGGGGAGTAGGTCTTTCCATCTCAGTCCATGTTTGCATTGGTCAAAAAACATTTACCTCTTTCAACGACTCACGCCGTTGAAAATGGCGGACATTTTCCTTGGGTTGGTCGCGGGAAAGAATCCTTTGAACGCGCATTTCTTCAGGAGTTGTCTTCATGAAACAAGATGAAACCTTACCGGATCAAGACGTGTTAATATGGTTAACTTGATATGATACTCGCAGAGATTGTTCACCACACGACATCCGTCACGCAGACGGGTATTGGCATTGGGGCAGCACTTGCCATTGTTTGTTCATGGGATCGGAATCGTTCGATTCTGTGGGCCATTCTTGCCGGAGTTTTGTCCTGGTTCTACGTCATTTATTTTGCCATTACCCGGGATTCAACTCCACCAAGATCCCGGTTTTGAAACAAAATCAGGCGACAAACTGTAAAACACTTTTCCAAGAACAAAGGGTGACAAATAGTCGATTCGTGGAAGGATAGTTACATGAAATGCGCATTCATTTATCAAGGCATGATTAAAATCAGCCTCGCCGTATGCTGTCTGTTGGCAAGTGAAGTCCGGGGGGCGACACATCCGGGCAACAGCACCTTGATACTGCCACCCAGTCTGCCGTCAGGGGATTATGCTTTGGAGGATGCTTTTCCTGGCAAAAGGTTTTCTTCTCCGGTTGGCATCGTCCAGATGCCTGGATATCAGGACAGGGTGTTTCTCATCGAAAAAACCGGTCGTATCCGAATGATGACTTTTGGCGAAACGGAGATTACAGATGAGGTGTTTCTGAATATTTCGTCGCGCGTGCGGGCTGGATCAGGGAATGGTGAGCAGGGATTGTTGGGCTTGGCCTTTCATCCCCGGTTTCAGGAGAATGGTTTGTTTTTTGTGTTTTACACCGCCAATGAATCGGGAGCCCCCAATCGTTTGTCCCGATTCCAGGTCGATCTTGAACAACCATTTGTCGGCCTCCCCGACTCGGAAGTCATCCTGATCAATCAACGCGATGAAGCCTCCAATCACAACGGTGGCGATCTGCATTTCGGACCGGATGGTTACCTCTATGTGTCCCTGGGGGACGAAGGGGCCGCCAATGATTCGTTCCGCAACAGCCAACGGATTGACAAGGATTTCTTTGCAGGCATTCTGCGAATCGATGTGGATGAGTTACCGGGGAATTTGCAACCCAACCCACACGCAGCCGTAGTCGGAAATTATCTGATCCCCAAAGACAATCCATTTGTAGGTGCCGATTCGTTTAATGGCAGTCCTGTTGACAGCGCCAAAGTGCGCACGGAATTCTGGGCGGTGGGTTTGCGTAATCCCTGGCGAATGTCGTTTGATTCCGTCACGGGCAAGTTATACGTGGGAGATGTTGGGCAAGGTCGCCTGGAAGAAGTGGATATCATCGTCAAAGGAGGAAACTACGGCTGGTATTTCAGGGAAGGCACCCGAAACGGTCCCGGTTCCCGACGCGCTCCCGAGGGGTTTGAAGATATTCCTCCCTTGATCGAATATGAGCATGGTTCCCGTTTGAATCAGGGAAATTCCATCACTGGAGGCGTTGTATATCGAGGCAATCTTCATAGTGAATTGTATGGAGCCTACATTTTTGCGGATTTTGTCAGCGGTCATATCTGGGCGCTGCATCATGACGGTGATCGGGTCGTCCGATGGTGGAATCTTGCGCGGGATTCCGGGATTGCTGGATTTGGGATCGATCCCCGTCAGGGCGACATCCTGATGGCGGATCATGGTTCGGGTCGCATCCTTCGTTTGGTGGCTGCGGAAACCACTCCCGATGTTCCTTTGCCCGCCACTCTCGCGGATACAGGAGCGTTCAAGGATTTGGAAACACTCGAACCCAACGAAGGGATCGAGCCTTATGAAATCAACACACCCTTCTGGTCGGATCACGCGATCAAATCCCGCTGGTTCTCCGTGCCCGATCCGGAGAGGCTCGTCGGGTGGAGCGCGCAGGGACTTTGGGCGTTTCCTGCTGGGATGGTTTGGATCAAGCATTTTGACTTGGAACTGGTGCGTGGTGATCCGGCCAGCAAGCGACGATTGGAAACACGGTTTCTGGTCAAGAGTGAACAAGGGGTTTACGGATTGACCTACAGATGGGACGAAGACCAGCAGAATGCCCAATTGGTCGATGCATCGGGAATGGATGAAACCATAACCATTCAGGATGGAGACCAGACCATCGAACAAGTATGGAGGTATCCGAGCCGGAGTGAATGCCTGGCGTGTCATACAAGCGAATCCGGACATTCCCTTGCATTCCACACGGCTCAGTTGAATCGCGAAGTCATGCGAGATGGTGAATCGGTTTCGCAACTCGAATGGCTCGACAAGATGGGTTACTTCGAAGGAACGCCCGACGATGTAGAAGCATTGCCTGCCATGGTTGCAGTGGGTGATACATCTGCGAGTTTGACCCATCGCGTGAAATCGTATTTATCGGCCAACTGCTCACAATGTCATCGACCGGGCGGCGAAGCACTCGGTAACTGGGACGCGCGTTACGAAACTCCTCTACTGGAGTCCGGTTTGCTCCTGGGTGAGTTGGTGCGCGATGAGGGAGCCGTGGAACAGCGCGTGATTGTTCCGGCTGACCTGGATCGTTCGGAGTTGTATCAACGCATTTCAAACTCGAATTCAAAGCGCATGCCGCCTGTGGGGAGTCACGTGGTGGATGAAGCAGGCATCGAATTGATGCGGGCCTGGATTGATTCGCTCAACCCGGACAGGACCTATTCACAGTGGCAAGGCACCGCCTTTGGGAATCGGACAGCCGATGAAACCAAACCCGATAAGGATGCGGACGGCGATGGCTGGACCAATGAAGCCGAATTTTTCCTGGGAACCGATCCGACCGTGCGGTCTGATCGATGGCGGATGCGGATCAATCGTGAGGATCTCACTCTGTCCTTCCCAAAGATCCACCATCCCAAAGTGAGCTTTCAGTTGAAATACGCTTCGAGCATTGGAACTGGTGCAGAGTGGAATGACATTAACCCATCGGAAGTGATCGAGATCGGCGGTGGATTACGGAAATGGGGTGTGGGATCTCCGGGGGCAGAGCCACGGTTTTTTAGAGCGGAGATCGTGTTCCCACCACTTACGGAAACGGGAGCCACACCATAAAGATGCAGACTTTTGCTGGTTTCCGGACCTGAAATGTCTGATGATGCCCCTCTTTATCGGTTCGTTCCAAAGAGGAATGCCGGACACTAGGCCAACATGAGATTGATAGGATACATACAAGGCGCGGATCATGCGCGCACGTTTGGTGATTTTCTGTATGCGCAGGGGATTGGCAATCAGGTGGATCGCGAGCAGGGTGATCGATTTGAAATTTGGATTCAATCCGAAGATCAGGTTGAGAAGGGGAAGGATTATCTAAGAGATTTTCAATCGAATCCCACAGGTCAACACTTTGTGGATGCTGCTTCCAAGGCCAAGGAACAACGCCTCAAGGAAGCCCTCGAAAAAGAGGCTTACGCCAAAAAAGTGAAAGACAGCCGGGAGATTACGAATCCCGGACCGGAAGTTTCCACCGGGCGTTTGACGCTCGTCTTGATGATCATCTGTGGTGTTGTCTTTTTGTTACAATCTTTCTGGGATGAAGAAGCGATCTTCAAACTGCTTGGCATTTCCAAATATCAACGGGGTGGAGGAGGACTTGGACTACCCGAAGTGAGACAGGGGCAGGTTTGGCGCGTCATTACTCCCATTTTCATGCATGGTAGCTTCATTCACATCTTTTTTAATCTGATGTGGATGAGGATTCTGGGGACCATCATCGAATATCGGCAGGGTTGGAAATGGTTGCTTGTGGTCGTGCTCGCGACCGGTGGCATATCCAATCTCGCGCAATATTACATTTCAGGCCCCATGTTTTATGGCATTTCGGGCGTTGTCTTTGGATTGCTGGGATACATCTGGATGAAAGGAAAATTTGATCCTTTCGCCGGTATGTTCATGCCCCAGGGAGTTGTTTTCATGATGCTGCTCTGGTTGGGGCTGGGTGTGTCGGGCGCTCTTGAGGCTGGTTTTGGTATGCGCGTTGCCAATACCGCCCATATTGGTGGACTGGTTGTGGGATGCCTGTTGGGCTTACTGAACAGCTTGCGTAAAAGCGCCCGATAAGTTATGACTTGATTTCAGGTGCCATGAGTGTTGGGCGAATCCGCTTGATGCAATCGTGGCGGGTCATGCGTGTCGCATCATTAGTCTGGAGTTTCAAAGATGGAAATGCCCGATATTGTAGGAGGTTTACTGACTTTCGCCAAATACCTGCTTTTGGGGATGACCGTTCTGTTGAGCCTCTCCGTCATCGTCATCCTGTTGAAATCCCCACCCAAAGATCGAGACGAAGAAGAATTCCCCGAACTCTGGTGGTTCAAGAAAAAGTAGAGCACCCCATAGAATGGTGAATTTAAAATAGTGAATTGTGAATGGGTGGTGAGGTGGTAGAATTCCGCGACTGCGTGGATCCCCGGCGCGTGCCTTGTGGCATACATTTTCACAACTGCCGTGCAAAGGAAAACCCCAAATTCACCATTCTAAATTCACCATTCACCATTCAACCACCCCACATCCGCATTGAGACGATACGATCCACCTGCAGTTGCCATAAGGTAGAACGTGCCGTCCCTGGCGCGTGCCTTGTGGCATGCATGTTCACAACTGCCGTGCAAAGGAAAACCCAAGGACCTTGGTCACTCCACATCCGCATCGAGACGATACGATCTACCTGTGATTGTCTCCGGACAGCCTCCCTACAAAGCCTGAATCGCTTCCAGCACTTCCGCCGGATGAGGTTCAGGTTTTACCTTGGGCCAGATTTTTGCGATTTTGCCTTTGGGATCGATCAGAAAAGTCACGCGATGGATGCCATCAAATGTGCGACCCATGAACTGCTTGGGGCCCCACACTCCGTATGCGTTGACAATCTCCTTGTCTTCATCCGAAAGAAGCAGAAACGGCAGGTTAAACTTGTCCACGAACTTGTCATGTGATTTGACCGAATCAATACTGACCCCCAGCACCACCGCATTGGCCCCTTCAAATGCTCCGTGTTGATCACGAAAGGCGCAGGCTTCCTTGTTGCAACCCGGAGTGTTGTCCTTTGGATAGAAATACAACACCACGAACTTGCCTTTGAAGTCCTTAAGCTGGACCGTGCCGCCTCCGTTGGTGCTGGCTTTAAAGGCTGGGGCCTTGTCGCCTTCCTTCAGTTTTAATTCGATTCCTTTTGCCATGGGATGTGTGTAAGCCTGATTTGGGAAGAAATCAATTGGCTTTTGGTGAAGTCAGTGCATCGGGCAGGAATTGGATGTCGCGATCGTTTGGAATCGCCTTGCCCGGAGTGGAGCGTCCGGTTTCCACATAGGTGGTCAACAGCCCAATCAAAGCGCTCACTTTTTCTGGATAAATCTCCGACACGTTATGGGTTTCACCCGGATCAATTCCCAGGTGGAACAGTTGGATGGGAGGCAAACCTTGCTGCTTGGCGATGTTCTCCCGAGGAGCACTCCATCCTCCGCTACCCGCCGACAAACACAGTTTCCAGTCGCCATCACGAATCGCAAACGATCCTCCAATGGAATGACTGACCAATGCGTGACGTCCCGATGTTTCTTCGCCTTTGAAGACGGGCAACAAACTGAATCCATCCTCGCCCCCGTGAGCTTTTCGCTTTTGACCAGTGATGTCTTCCAAGGTGGCGTAAACATCGGTGAGACAGGCCAATGCTTTGGTGGAGCGACCCTTCTCGATGTGACCGGGCCATCGGGCAATGAGGGGAACGCGATGTCCGCCTTCGTAGATATCCGCCTTGTGCCCGCGGTAGATCGCGCTCGGATCATGTCCATGCTCTTCCAGCAAGGGAAAGTTGGCTTCAGGTGAACAACCATTGTCGCTGGTGAACACAACGAGTGTATTGTCGTCCATGCCAGTTTCTTTCAAGGTGTCGAACAACTCGCCCATGTGATGATCCACTTGCATCACAAAGTCGGCATACGGGTTCATACCGCTCGCATCCTTGAAAGGAGGAACCGGAACGATAGGGGTGTGGGGCGCCGGGAGGGCGAGGTAAATGAAAAAGGGTTTGCCCTGTTTGGCTTCGCCCGAGCGTTCTTTGATGCGATCCATGGTTTTGCCGAACAGGTGGGGTAGCACTTCATCGATATGAAAATCCGATCCAATGGGGCCTTTGCGATACCAACCATAACGATCCTCTTGCTTGGTGACGCCTTCCGTGCGATCAGGCTGCGCTGTGATGCGACCGGTATCCACCCACACGTAGGGTGGCATATCGAGGGATCCGCAGTGGGCGTAGTATTGATCGAATCCATTGATGTCGGGTCCATTTAAAACGGGTTTTGTGAAATCAATTTCCTTTCCGTCCGGTTTGTTCCAGTCCCAACCCAAGTGCCACTTGCCGATCATGGAGGTGTGATAGCCGGCGTCACGCATCAGGTGTCCCAGTGTGGGGCGATCAGCCGGGATCAGATGTTCGCTTGTGCCGCTCAGAACACCGCGGGCGAGACGTGAGCGCCAGTTGTACCGGCCCGTGAGGAGACCATAGCGTGTCGGTGTGCAGACCGAACTGGGCGTGTGCGCATCCACAAAGGTTAATCCCTCGTCTGCCATGCGTTTCAGGCGGGGCGTCTTGATTTTGCAATCCGGGTTGGTGGGCGAAATATCACCGATCCCCAAATCATCCGCCATCACCAACACAACATTGGGGCGGTCGGCGGCGCGAAGGTGGAACGGGGAGAAAAGTGTCAGTGCGGTCATCGCACAAAGCATCGCCAGGGTGATGCGACGCAGCGGTCGTCGTGAAATGGAGGTATTGGTTGTGTTCATGATGTTGACTTGGATTGCGGATACCTTGTGGTGGAATGATCATGGCGTCAAAAAGAAATTCTCACGCCCGTCCCGCATGCGGGACTAGAGGCGCGGAGGGAGTTTGGATTGATGATGGCCTCGAAGAGGCTCCAAAGGTAGAACGTGGCGTCCTTTTGAATAGTGAATTTTGAATAGTGAATGGTGAATTAGAGGTCCTCGGTGAGTTCAAGACATAGGTAACACTTTAGGTAGAACGTGCCGTCCCCGCCGCGTCCTTGCGGTATACATCTTCACGACCATCGTCCAGAGGAACACCCCAGAACATACAAAACTCAACTCCACCGATTTGACAGAACCTTGACATCTGGGTGAAGGCTTTCGGGTTTAATGGATTGCAGATAGTGGGGGCGGATCCTACTCTTCGATCCAATCCAATTACTGAAACACATGAAAACCATGCGGTCCATCGAGTCCAATACGCCTCGCTTTTCCTGGCGGGCCTGGTTGTCTTTGGCTCCCGTTGTGGCCTTGGTGGGCATTGGATCGTGGATCGTTTACCAGGAAAGAAAACTTGCTCGTCAGGAAGCATACGAAATCATCCAGCAAGCAGCGTCCAGAGCAATCAAACGAGTGGATCACAATCTTAGGTGGGCTCCTTCTGTTAATCCACATGTAGAGACTCCTGTGTTTCCTCAGCAATCAGGCGATCAAATGCACCTTTTGATCGATCCAACAGGGGAGTGCCTCTTACCCGAGTGGCCCATTGCTGAAGTGTTGCCCGACCCGAAACCTCTGCCTTGGGAACGGTTGAGCGAATTTGAATCTCTTCTCTGGCAACAAGCACATTCGGATATGGATTTAAAAACCGCATACAATAGTGCGGAGGTTTTTCAGAAACAGAATCCACCAGAGCCTTTTGATGCCTTAATGATTTACCGCAAGTTGGTATTAATGCTTCGATTGGGGCATTTTCAAGAAACCCATGACCTTTTAAAATCCTTTCGAGAGACAGTCGCCGATGATCTTCTTATTGAATCGGGCATGCCACTGAAAGTGGCTCTGGATTTTCTCGAACTACAGTTGATAGAGCCCTTGTTTGATGGGATGCCTGAGGGCATACGGCGAAAGGGGCTTTTAGCCGCGCATTTTACCCCAATTGCTTCGCGACTAAGCCGAAATCCGAATCCATGGACAACGCAAATAGTGAAATATTTAATCGAAGTGGAACAGAAGGTGGGAGAATATCACTACGGACGACCGATATTTAATTATCTTGATCAAACAGCGGTGGTACGAGGTTTCTACCAATTGATTCCCAAAGAGCAATGGGGAGAGTGGGCACAAGACCAATCCTTTAAACCACGATGGGTGGAATTGAATGATTTCTCCTATCTTCTGTTACGTTCCAAAGGAACAGTTGAGGAATCCGTTTTTTTACTCACCAAAAAACAGATGATCGAAAGATCTGTTGGTCATTGGTTGAGAGAGGGGCTTGGGACCATTGCTGATGCATCCTTATTTCAACTCACCATTGAGATCGCTGGCAGAGATATCCTGACTCTCCCGCCTCAAGATGGATCATGGTTCGATGATGAAACCAGTGAATCGACTTTGGAGCCTATGGAGGTGATATTGGATTCCGAGACATCGGCTCCCGTTCGTTTGCGTTGTGTGCTCAAGAATCCCGAATCCTACTTCGCCCGCTCACGTCAGCGCACTCGATCCATGCTGTGGCTCATCGGTCTCGCTGGTGTCACCGGTCTGGTGGGTTGATATGGGCAATGGAAAGCGTTCAGACGTCAGGTGGAACTGGGGCGGATGAAGAGCAATTTTGTGGCGAGTGTGTCCCATGAGTTGAGGGCGCCGATTGCTTCGATTCGGTTGATGACCGAAAACCTGAGCCATCAGAAGGGGCGCACCGATGCCGAGCGTCAGGATTATTTTCAATGGATCGGACTGGAATGCCGTCGCCTGAGTGCTTTGGTGCAAAACATCCTCCAGTTCTCCCGGCTTGAATTGGGGAAACGTGAATTCAGCTTCGAAGCCGTCGATATCACGCGTTTGTTTGAGGAAACGCTGAGGCTCATGGAGCCTTTGGCAGCCAGTGTTCAGGTCAAGCTTCAGTCGGAGGTGAGGCATCTGTCTCAAAGTGATAACCCAGCCTTGCCCGATGCCATTTGGGATGGACAAGCCATTCACCAAGCCTTGGTCAATCTCATCGATAATGCCGTCAAACACACTGCGAAAGGAGGCATGGTGCGTGCCGAGCTTTCCTTTCGTGAGAAGAATGCGTGCGTTGATTTTTGTGTGATCGATAAGGGGCCCGGAATTGATCCCGCAGATCGCGAGCGTATCTTCAGGCCATTCGAACGATTGGGATCCGAAATGACCCGCAAGACAAAGGGTGTTGGCATTGGACTCAACCTGGTCTGGCATACAGCGCAGGCACACCAGGGAAGTGTTCGAGTGGAACAAGTGCCGGACGGCGGGGCATGTTTCGTCTTGTCCCTGCCGCTTCAGCCGAAACAGAAAGGAATGCTGTGAACGATTCACTGCCGAAAGCACGTATTCTGATCGTGGAAGATGAGCTGCCCATGCGCCGCGCCCTGGAGGATTGCCTGTCGCATGAGGGGTATCGAATCATGACAGCCTCGGATGGTCCGGACGGTCTGGAGAAGGCCCTCCAGGAGAAACCCGATCTGCTTTTACTGGATGTGATGATGCCGGGCATGAGCGGTTTCAACGTCTGTGCTTCGTTGCGTCAGGCAGGTTCCTTGGTTCCTGTCCTGATGTTGACCGCAAAAGGACAGGTCAACGACCGGGTGCAGGGACTGGACGCCGGCGCGGATGATTATCTGATCAAACCCTTCAGCACCGAAGAACTGCTCGCCCGCATCCGGGCATTGCTCCGACGCAAACAACGATCGGAAGGACCAACCATTCTAAATCTGGGCAATATTCGAATTGATCTGGCACGACAGGAAGCTACTCGCAAAGGACGTACTTTGGAATTGACCGCTCGCGAGTATGCCATGTTGCGTCTGTTGGCGCAGGCGGAAGGTTCGCCGGTGAGTCGGGATCAGTTTTTGGATCAGGTCTGGGGATTCACGGCCTTTCCCTCCACGCGCACCGTGGATACCCACATCCTGCAACTGCGAAAGAAACTGGAATCCAAACCGGACGAACCCCGCTGGATCCAAACCGTGCATGGGGTTGGTTATCGGCTTGTTTTGAAGGAAACATTCACAAAACCCTGACAACTTGCCATGCACAATCCATTTCAATGAGCTTGAAACAATCATCACATAATGACTGTCATGAAAGATTATCAAAACCCGTATCGTCGCCATCTGTTTATCTCACGCCCGCTGCGCTCGAGGCGCGGAGGCGCAGAGGTGGGAAAAAGAGTTGATGGGAGACTGTTTCAACTGGACAAAGAATGCGCAGTCCTGTTTCTTCTTGCCTGTTTATCTACTCTGTCTATTTTTTCGGCCGAATTGAGTTGGCGTGAACAATTTGATCAGGGTTTGATCCAGGAAGAAGTTCATCAGGACCTGGAGAAAGCGGTCGAACATTATCAATCCATACTCACCACCTACGATTCCCAACGCGATGTGCTCGCGATGAGCATGTATCGACTGGCCGAATCACTCCGTAAACTCGGCCGCATCGATGAAGCGGCTCCGCTTTATGAGCGCATCGTCAGGGAGTTTCCTGACAAGCAGAGTCTCATACTGTTGAGTCAAAGGTTCGTCCCTGAAAGTGAGGAACCTTCATCAATTACGAAACCGATCCTGGAAAATCAACCTATGTTGAATCATCCAGAATCGTTGAGATTCTTGATAGATCAAATCAAGAAGTCGGAACCGGAAGATGCCTTACAGATGTTGATTGAATTTTTAGATGATGACTCTGCCAGATCCCTGATGTCTCAATACAGACAGGCGCAGGCTGATCTTGCCAATCTAAGATTGAAATACCTCGATAAATGGCCTGCTGTTGAAGAAAAACAGCAGAGTATTGTCGTGTTACAAGGACAGATGAAAGAGCATGCCGAGCAGTCGGTGAGACTCTTGGAAATACGTGTGAAAGCGTTGAATCAAGTGGATCATCCAGATGCGCTTCGTGCTTTGATCGCCGAATTGGAAAATGCTTCGACCGATGTCGCCCTTCAACTTTTGCAAAAAGAAGCCGAAATAAAAATTCCAACTGAATTGGTACAGGAAAAATTGGATGCTGAATTTGAGCTGTCAAAGCTAAAGGAAAAACATCCGATGTATGAGGAACACAAAGCGAAACGTGATTTCATTTACGAACAATTTGAGGCCATTATAAAAACCTCTCTGGAGCAGTTGAGAATAAAACTTCGGGTCCTCGAGAGCGCCAATAAACCTGACAATCAGAAAGAAAACACTCCCTCATCAAACCTTGTCGACAACTACGCAACACTCAAACTCTTCATCGAAGAACTGGAAAAAGCCTCTACCGACCTGCCCATCCAGATGCTCATCCAG
>Ga0255776_10001014_pt1 | contig 32266 bp, 28 predicted proteins | sample 071ome_19_FD_179974 | JGI IMG/M metagenome (GOLD analysis project Ga0255776, IMG submission 179974) | Coastal salt marsh microbial communities from the Groves Creek Marsh, Skidaway Island, Georgia - 071413AT metaG (version 2) | ecosystem: Environmental > Aquatic > Marine > Intertidal zone >... | reverse complement strand
GGCCGAATGTAAGCAACAGGGCGGTGTCTATTTTCTTACTCGCATCAAGGAGAATGCCAGTTACGAGATTAACGATGATCTTCCCATTGACAGGAAAGACTCACTCAACCGAGGAGTCACCTCTGACCAGCGAATTATTTTCGATAACAAGGACGTGTTACGGAAAATTGAGTGCATCGATCCAGAGAGTGGCGACCCCTACACATTTATCACCAATGAAATGACCCTCAGTGCTGGAATTCTGGTTCAGATTTATCGCATGCGTTGGGATATTGAGAAAGTTTTCGACCAGATCAAAAACGCATTACTTGAACAAAAAGCGTGGGCGAAATCGATGAATGCCAAATCAATTCAAGCCCAGATGATATGCATGGCTCACAATTTAAGTCTACTCATGGAAAACACCTTGGAACAGGATCATGGCGTAGTCAAAGAAGCGGAGGAAAAACGTCGTGAAGACCGGTTGAAAAAATGAAAAAGAAAGCAAAAACAGCGGGACGTCAGTGGTCTAATGTGTATGATCGTGTCAGAAGGTTCACCAAACGAAGTTTGAAATTCTTCCGCACTCTGAGGGCCTATTTCTTTCTGAACTGCGAGACGTGGCAAATGGCGGCACGTCTGCGGCAACTCTACGCAGAGTTATGATCCGATTGTTTCACACCGATCGAGGCGGAGTCGAGCCGTTCTGTGTTTTATGTTTCGGGTATTACTTTTTGGGAGCTTCATCGAAAAGTCCTCCAAGGAATTCTTGTTCCCCGCATACCCGTTACTCAATGGCCTTCGTTGCTGGGGCAACTTGATTGGCTTCATTTGGTAAATGAATCGCCTGCAATGTGGTTGGCTATGGCCGAACTGAATTGGAAACACAAGGATCCGGCGGATCGATTGATTGCTGCAACTGCCCAACAATACAACGTTCCGGTCCTTACAAGAGATCGATATTTTCATTCCGAGGATTCTCCAGTGACGGCTGTGTGGTGATTTGTGTCAAGAGTTTGGTGAAACCAGTTCTCTGCTCCTTTTTTGAAACGAAACACCAAAACCTGCCTTCGAGCAATGGGACAGTTCTTTTGCAATGAACGATAAAAGGAGTGGGGACTTTGTTATGATCAATTATATGGATTTTATCACGATTGAACCTGGAAAGAGATCCGGTAAGCCGTGTATCAGAGGATTACGCATTACGGTCTATGACATTCTAAACATGCTGGCAGAAGGTATGACGTTTCGGGAAATTATTGATGATTTTCCCAAACGGACCGAAGAAGATATACTTGCCTGTCTGGCTTATGCTGCTGACAGAGAACATCGGGTAGCTGTCGTCGCATAGTGAAGTTGCTTTTCGATAATCATTTATCTCACCGATTGCTCGCAAGGTTGGATGATGTTTTTACTTCTTCATCCCGTGTCCCAGGAAGAAGCCGGGGTGGGGTGGTTTGTTGTAGACGACGTTTTGCCAGGCGATGGCAAGGCGGTATTGAGGGTCTTGGATCAGGGTGGTGATTCGGTGTTGGGTGGGAATGGTTGTCGTGTATAAGCGGAGCGACTGTCGATCCGGACCTGCCACGAGGAGTTCTTCGCGCCAGTCTCCGAGGATGTCGCCCGAGAGGCTGGGACGTTCGAGGTAACCGCTGGTGTCGATAGCAGCGATGCGTTCGGTGGTTCCGGTTTCCCAGTTCCATTTGTGGATGTCGCGTCTGCCAGTGATCTCACGCAGCAAGTCTCCATCCCACCAAATAACCCAACGACTGTATCTCGGTGCAGGACCGATGTCATTTCCCAGATGATTTCTCAATCCGCCGGGACCTCCCCATGCTTCGTATCCGGGATGTCTAGGATCAATATCCGAAGCCATACCTGAGCCGACGTCCACCCCGGGACTATGACTCCAGATGACTTCTCCGGTTCGCGCATCATGCACTCCGGCTCCCGGTGTTTGGAATCGGACAGTGCGATCTTCATTCTCGGTAATCAGGAACATTTCAAGTCCGGGGCGTTCGGGGTAAAAATCGCTGAGGTGCATGGAATCGCCGTGTCGGCGTCCGGTTGAGTAGAGTCCGGTGCCGTCGTCATCCACGGTCATGGCCTGATAGACGATTTCATCCCGTCCATCTTCATCGACATCCCCAACACTCAATGAATGGCCACCCATGCCGGAAAAGGGAGAGGCGTTTTCAAAAGGGGGATAGGAGATGCCCGAGTCAAAGATCCAGCGTTGGCTTAATTCACCGTTCCGCCAGTCCCAGGCCGCCATGACGATGCGTCCGTAAACGCCCCGGCACATCACCACGCTGGGGCGTTCGCCGTCGAGGTAGGCGATGCAGGCGAGGAAGCGGTCGCAGCGGTTGCCGTAGTTGTCATTGCCGCCGTTGCCACCTTTTCCTCCCCAGCCATCGATGGGATAACGGTTCGGGACGTAATCAACGGTCTTCAACACCGCTCCCGTTTCTCCATTGAAAAGGGTGAAGTATTCCGGGCCGTCCAGGATGCGGCCATACCGTTTTGAATCCCTGTCGTGAACCCGGTAGTCTTTGGTGGCATCGCCGATGATCCTGCCCGTGCCGTCGACCGTGCCGTCCGCCGTTTTGCAGGCCACTTCAGCTTTGCCGTCACCGTCCAGATCGTAAACCATGAACTGGGTGTAATGTTCCCCGTCGCGGATGTTGATGCCAAGATCGATGCGCCAAAGATGCGTGCCGTTCATTTCGTAGGCGTCCAGGATGGGTTTGCCCGTGATACCTTCGTGGGAATTGTCTTTTGCATTGGATGCCTGGTGCAGGACGATTTCCAATTCGCCATCGCCATCCAAATCAGCAACGGATGCATCACCGATGCGGTAGTTGGGGAGCGGTTGAATGGGGATGTCCAGATAAGGTTTTTCCCAAACCGACACTTGTGAAAGAGATGTTGATTCTTCCTGATTCAGGACGGAGAACAGTTGGTATGAAGCAACATTCCCTGCCGCAGAATGGGAGTCCGTCAAGCTGGTGGATTCGGTAATGGGGGAGTCATTGACTTTGGTGCGTTCTCCGGATGGAGTGGTGCGGTAGAGGTTGAAACCAATCGACGAGGGATCGGTGTTCAACAATCGCCAACTGACGAAATAGCCACCATCATCCAAGGGGACGGCAACCATCCCACGGTTCAGCTTTTCCAATTGTCGTTCCGCTGAAAGAGTGAGCGAAAAAATGCAGCCGATGACGATGAATCCCGATAAAAGTTTCATAGCCGAAATTGAATCTCTTTAAATTTTAAATGGGCCGGCGAGTGGATAACATCAGACCAGGATATCGTGCACGACATGAGCGGGCTCCACACCGGTCAGGCGACGGTCCAGTCCCTGATAAGAGAAACTGAAACGTTCGTGGTCGATACCCAGACAATGTAAGATGGTCGCGTTGAAATCGCGAATGTGTACGGGGTCTTTGACGATGTTGTAGGAAAAGTCATCGGTTTCGCCGTATTCGAATCCCGCTTTCACCCCGCCGCCAGCCATCCACATGCTGAAGCATCGACCGTGATGATCACGTCCGTGGTTGTCCTTGGTGAGCGTTCCCTGTGAGTAAATGGTGCGCCCGAATTCGCCGCCGCAAATGACCAGTGTGTCGTCCAGCATACCTCGCATTTTCAGGTCCCGCACGAGGGCCGAAGCGGGTTGATCAATGTCCTGGCATTGAAGTTTAATCAGGTTGGGCAGGTTGCCGTGTTGATCCCAGCCGCGGTGAAAAAGTTGTTGGAATGGCACACCACGTTCGGCCATGCGTCGTGCGAGGATGCAGTTGTAAGCGAATGTGCCCGGTTTCTTGGCGTCGGGTCCATACATCTCAAACACGTGATCCGGTTCGTCCGAAAGATCGGTGAGTTCGGGAACGGATGTCTGCATGCGATAGGCCATTTCGTATTGTGAAATGCGCGTTTCGATTTCGGGATCGCCGACTTCTTCGAATTTGGATTGGTTGATCTTTCCAACCGCATCGAGAAAGGCGCGTCGATCGCTGCCGTCCACTCCGTTCGGATTGTTCAAATACAGAACCGGTTCGCCGGCACTGCGAAATTTGACACCTTGATGACGTGATGGCAGAAAACCACTGCTCCAGAGGCGTGAATAAAGCGCCTGGCTCTGCCCGCGTCCTTTGGAAATCCGGACGATGTAGGCGGGCAGGTTCTGGTTGGGACTTCCCAAACCGTAACTCAACCAGGATCCCAGACAGGCATGCCCCAGTTGTTGAGTGCCTGTGTTGATGTAGGTAATGGCGGGATCGTGGTTGATGGCCTCGGAGTTCAGCGTTTTAACAATGGTGATTTCGTCCGCGATGGAACCGATGTGGGGCAACAGGTCGCTGTTCACCCAGGTGCCGTGGCTGCCGTACCGTTTGAAATTAAACATCGGCGCCACACATGGGAATGACTTCTGGCCGGAGGTCATCCCGGTCAAACGTTGTCCCTGGCGGATGGAATCGGGGAGTTCGATGCCGTGCAGTTTGTGCATGGCGGGTTTGTAGTCGAACATGTCGATGTGCGACGGACCCCCCGAAAAGAATAAAAAGATGATGCGCTTGGCCGTTTGCTTGAAGTGGGGTTTGCCGAGAACGCCACGGACCGGATCATCGGTGGCGGCGTTCAACAGATTGGGCTGCTGCAGGGACGCCAGACCGAGCGCTCCCATCCCGGTGGCTCCCATTTTGAGGAAGCTTCTGCGACTTTGTGGTGTAGGTGTTAGGTGAATTGGGTTCATGATAGGTGCGTCGGGTTGGGTTAATGCGTCAGGGTTTCGTCCAGATTGAGGATGGCGCTGGCTGTCATGGTCCAGGCTGCCAGTTTGGCGGCGTCCAGCTTTTCGTCATACGGAAAGTCACCAATATTCAACAGGTCTTTGGCTCTTTCCGTCTGGTCACGATAGATGTTCCATTGCCTGTCATAAAACTCTTTCAAAACTTCGATCCTCAATGCGTCAGCCGGACGTGCTGTTGCGAGCAGGAAGGCAAAGTTCAACCGTGATTCGAATGTATCACCGCCCTCGGTCATCACGCGTTCCGCAAAAAGGCGTGCCGCTTCGACAAATTGCTCGTCATTCATGGTGACCAATGCCTGTAGGGGGGTGTTGGTGACCTGGCGTTGGATGACACACTTTTCACGAGTCGGAGCGTCGAAGGCCATCATGTTGGGCATGGGAGCCGATCGCTTCCAGTAAGTATACATGCTGCGGCGGTAGAGTTTCTTGCCGGTGTCTCGTTGATACTTGAGGTTGCCGTCCAGTGATACTTCATTCCAGATACGGGGTGGCTGGTATGGCTTGACGCTGGGGCCGCCCACTTTTTCGTTCAGAATGCCGGCGAGTTGAAGCGCGTTGTCCCTGATGAATTCTCCCTGTAAACGTCTTCGTGGGCCACGGGACAGCAGGATGTTTTCGGGATCTTCTTTTTTCTTGGTGGCGGATACGTGCGCCGATTGTCGATAGGTGGCCGACATCAGCATTTGTTTGATGGTCCGCTTGATGTTCCAGCCGTTGTCGGCAAAATCACGCGCCATCCAATCCAGCAACTGCGGGTGGGAAGGCCATGCACCTCGCGTTCCGAAATCGTCGATTGTCGGGACGATGCCCCGGCCGAAGAACATTGACCAATATCGATTGATTGCCACGCGGGCGGTCAGTGGATGTTCGGGAGCGACCAGCCACTGAGCCATGCCGAGTCGATTGCGCGGTGCTCCTTCTGGAAGGTCCGGTAGGAATGCGGGCACATCAGGCTTGATGACTTCGTCCTTCATGGGGGAAGCATAATGTCCACGCATCAAAACGTAGGTGTCACGTCCATCCGGTAAATCTCCCATGATCATGGAGGTCGGAACCAATTGCAGCAGGTCTTTTTCTTCCTTTTCCAGATTTGCGATGGTTTCGGCCCGTTTCAAACCTTCAGGCCAAAGGTTGGTTTGATAGTGTTTTTCGAGTGTCTTGTATTGCTCGTCGTTCCAGTCATCGGCCGCTACCTTTAAAACGTTTCGAACTTCCTCGGGAATGTTGCTCCCTGTGAGGTTGAAGTAAAAGCCGCTGCCGCCGCCGCCATTGACGATCTTCATCAGGAAGGTGTTCTCACCTTTTTTCAGTTTCAGCGACGCAAAATCCTGATCGGGCGCCACACCGCGATCAGCGTTGTTTTCCAGAACGAGTTTGCCATTCAACCAGCACTTGATCGCATCGTCGCTGCCCAACGAAACCTTGATGGTTGCATCGTTTTCACTGGTGAGCGTTCGGTAAAGATAAACGGCCGAGTTGGCGGGTAGTCCGAGGTCAATCGTTGCCCCATCTTTGTATTTCTTTTTCTCAACCCACTTCTTTTCCTGGATTTCCGCTTCCAAATCCAGGTTCGATTCAGGTCCGAAATCCTTTGCAAACACCTCATTCTTGTCACCCGAGCTCAAAGGGCCGAGCTGTTTCCAGGGACTGGTTTCGGGTAGGTCGGGTTCCAGTTTGGATTGCTCGTCGATGGACCAGGCTTTGACGAGTTCCAGATCGGGTTTGCTGGAGTTGTGAGTTTTTTTGAGCTGTTTGATTTCTTCGGTCAATGCGTCGTGTCGAGCCTGTTGATCGTCCTGATAGAATCGAACAAAAGGAGCCTCGTTACCGTTGCGTGTCTGCATGCCAGGATCGCTGGCTTGATTGAAGAAGGCGTAGAACTGATAGTATTCCTTCTGGGAGATGGGGTCGTATTTGTGTTCGTGGCACTGACCGCATTCCATGGTTAGCCCCAGCCACACCATGCTGGTGGTCTTGACCCGGTCGACGATGTATTCCACCCGATATTCTTCGGCGATGGCTCCTCCTTCGTCCGTGGTGCCGTGATTGCGGTTGAAACCGGAGGCCACTTTCTGCCAGGTGTCGGCCCCGGGGATTTGATCTCCCGCGAGTTGTTCGATGGTGAATTGGTCGAATGGTTTGTTGTCGTTGTAGGCGTTGATGACATAGTCCCGCCATAACCACATGTAACGCGGTCCATCGGCGTGATAAACACTCGAGTCTCCGTAACGCGCCAGATCCATCCAGGCAAGCGCCATGCGTTCGCCGAATTTCTGAGAGTTCAGGTAGTCGTCCACCATTTGCTCGTAGGCGCTGGGATCGGTGTTTTCTTCGAATGCTTTTACTTCTGCTGGGGAAGGGGGAAGTCCGGTCAGGTCAAATGCCACTCGCCGAATCAAGGTTGCCCGGTCAGCTGCTTCATTGGGGGGAAGTCCGTTGGATTCGAGTTTGGACAGCACAAAATGATCGATGGGGTTGCGAGTCCAATCACTTTGATTCACCTGCGGGAGATCTGGAACGCGCGGAGCAACAAAAGCCCAGTGTCCTTCCCACTCGGCTCCTTGTTCGACCCAGGTTGTCAACAGGTCGATCTGATCCTGCGTCATGGGGTTTTTTGATTCCGGAGGCGGCATCAAGTCGTCCGGATCGTGCGTCCGGATACGTTCGACCAACGAACTCGCCTCCGGTTTCCCCGGGCTCACCACGGCCAAGCCGTCCAGTGTGGCAAACAAGCCCTCCTGTGTGTCCAGTCGCAGGTCGGCTTTGCGTTGTTGTTTGTCCGGACCGTGACAGGCAAAGCAGTGTTTGGACAGGATCGGGAGGATGTCCTTGTTGAAATGGATGTCGGATCCCGATGAATCGGCGTGGGTGGACCAACCAAAAGTATAGCAACCCACCGCCAGCAGCCAGTGGATGAGGTGGGGGGAGGTGAGACGTCTCATGCGCATGTCTGATAAGGGAATCGTTTTATTGAATGAGGGTTGCCTGATTCTGGTATGTGTTGAGATTTCGTTCTGTTAAGATTTGGGCCCTACCAGCTCCACGAAATTGCCATCCGGATCCCGGACAATGGTCAGGTAGACACCGCTTCCCAATGAAGGGGGTAATTCCTGTGAACCTTTCGCGATGGGTTTGACGCCCGCTTTATCGAGCCGTTCGAGTGCTTTGGCAGTGTCTTTGACATGGATGGTCAGGTAGCTGAATCCGAGTTGAGAGTGAATGAAGCTGTTGTCGGTTTGCTTGCTGCGGGCACCTTTGATGTGCATGAGTTTCAAGCTGGTCGCTCCCGGTCCTTCTCCGAGTTTCAGCACCTTGATGTTCAAATCTTTTCCATCAGTCAATCCCACCTTGGATGCATAATCTCCTGGAACGGAGAATCCTGGCACTTCTTTGAAACCAATAGCTTTTGTGTAGAAAGTGACAGATTTTTCAATATCGCTGACCACGCATCCAAGATCAATGGTTGCCGATGAGAATTCGGACTCTTCGGCGCTCAAATGCGGGGCGGTGAACATTCCTGCGGTGATGGTGACTGCCAGGATGGCCAGGCTTCGTTTAAAAGTCTCGTACATGTGTGTTTTTTGGTTCGTGTTTCAGTTACTGGTTTACGCTGGGAGCATAGAACTCCTGATATGGGTCGTCAATGGCGGACGAGGCGGTAACGGGTGTTTTTACCATCCAAATTCACGCGAAAAGAAACCCCAAATTTGCCGTCTTTTCCCACATATCGCTGTTGTCCTTCTCCTTGGATCCCTTTTTTCGACGCCGGATTACCATGTTGAATATCCTCCCACTGCTGTCCGACGTTCTTTTGGATGCGCCATTTCTTGTAATCAGGAAGGCCTTCCACCTGCACCGTGATCATTGAGTAGCCTCCTTGTAGATCGAATGTTGCCGAGTCTCCTTTCCAGAGAAGGCGTGGAGGAAAGGACGAAAGCACTTCGCAGTTCGATTGGGCTGTTAACTTTACCGGGTTCAGACCGTATCGATTCCGTTCGGTCAAAGCGGGTTGAAAGTCGGTGTTTTCTTTTCCGAAAGGCATGATGAACAGATCCAGTTCCAGTCTGTCGCCCTTGATCCATCCATTTGATTCCGTCAAGGGGTGGAGTGCCAGGTTCGTGTTTAAATCTTTTCTGCCCTCGCAGGAAATTCCCAGTCGTGTCACTTCTTTTCCTCCGATGGTTCCATGCCAGTTTTCAACGATGAAGGCGTTGTTCCCTTTGGGGGAATTCCACAGCACGGCGGTGGGGGCTCGTTTCGAAAGTGCTTCACCTTTCAGTGTCCAGGTGTCGTTCAATGCAATGTCGCGTGTGATGATTTGATCATTCGCATCGGTCCAGGTGACTTTTTGGTAGCGGAGACTTTGGGTGCGCGTGTCAATTTGCATGATGCGAAAATCAGTTGCCCAGTCTTCGATCGGGATGTCATCCAATGCCTCCATGCGCAAGCGGATGAAACTGCGCAATTCATCCAACTGCGGGAATTCAAAAGCCTCCAGGGACACTTTAAGTCGTTCGTCCTCCGACAAGTAATGCAGTGTTACGTGAGCCCAGGCTGGCCCGGTGGAATGGAAATCGGTTCCGACATACTCGAGGGCGACTTTCTTTCCAGGTTGATCTTTTGGATGGTATTCGAGGAAGAGATGACCTCCCACGTTGTCGTGTTGAGGTTGATTGGTCCACATGGTGCCGCTCATGCCACGCAGGTCGGCGATGCTGATGCCGGTGTAAAACATGAATGGAACGTAGCAGGTTGTTTCCGTGACGCCGGTCGACATGTGGTAGTAATCCATCCAGGCGCCCAGTGAGGAAAATTGTTTGAGAGGATGGTTGCCCCAGTTTTGGTAGAGTTGCAGGCTCGAGAAGGTGCGGTGTTCGTTTTTGTCGAAATGAAGTGGGAAAATGATTTCACTGAACGGAGTGTCGGTTGGGTTGTAGAATTTCTCTTCCTTCTCGCCTGAAAAGTTTTTGCTGATTTGCGTCAGGATGGGCATCAATTCATCGGCTTCATCCAACACAACACCGCATTCCACCTGGCCTTTGCTCCCGCTCCCCACTTCATGTCGCAGGTAGATTTTTCTTGGGATATCGTTGTTGTGAATGTTTGTTTTTGCCCGGAGATACCCATTGGGCGCTTCATAATAATGGTAACTGAACGATCCGGGGTTGTGCGTTGCAACCGCATAATCACCCCGTAGGTGATCATATTGAAATGACAATCCGTTCAGCAAGGTCAGTTGTTCCCCCTGCAATGGAGTGAGCTGAGCCCTTAACGGATCCCAGTTGATGATGCCGGATTCTTTTTTCAACGGGATGAATCCGAATCCAAATGTCCAGCGCCTGTCAGGGCTTTGAGCTGAGGGTGTGGGCTGAATATCCCAGGTCAAAAGGCTGACGTCGGCAGCAGGGAAAGACCATTTCCCATGTGGCTCGATGGTTGGGAACAAAGCGGTTGCTCCTTTCTGGTGTTCCAGGAGAAGCGTGTCTGCTGTGAATTCCTTCGGCTTCGTCGTCACCGGTTTCGACTGCAAACCGGTCATTTGGAAGGAAAGTGTTTTCAGGGAAACTTCTTCGGTGGGATGCAGCACGATGCCGCATCGAAAGAATTCAGGATAACAATAGAAAATGACCTCACCTTTTACGGGCAACGCTGTGCCCAGGTCATTATGCCAGACGACATCCAACCAGTGAATTTCATGATAGTAGGGGCCCCTGCGGTAAAGATTGACGCGGGAAGGTGTCCTGGCAAGTCGGGTGTTCCAGGTGCCCCCTTCTGAGTCCGTGAGTTCGAAGAATCCATTTTCAAGCACACCTCTTCCGTTTTGTTCCACCGAATGGATTCGGTGACCTCCCGGTTGGTCGAGTGCAAAGGTGATGGAATATAGGGAAGCCTCGATGAGGAAGCTGTCTCGTTCGGAAGAGGTGTAACGCGATTCCAGTGTGGGACGGGTGCGTGGGTTTTGTTGTTCAAAATCCTGTACCCAGTCTGCCGTAAGATACGGTTTCGGTAAGAACATGATCCACATCAATAGATGGCAATTGAAAAGGTGAGGGGCGTGCTCCCTCAGCCAAACATGGGGCTTATAAATACGTTCCATAATAAAAATGAGGAATTCATGTTGCCTTGTGTTACAGTGCGATGCAACTCAAAGCCCTCTCGTATGGTCTGCCGCCATGGCCCCGAAAGGGCCTGCACGAGCTGTTGCTCCATAATTCGAAGCACCGTGAAGAAATCACTCCATGCAGGAAACGGGCTTTGAAAGTTTAACTTTGTTACAATTATACCGAAAACGCTACAACTATATCTAAAAAACGACTTTAATAATGTTTAGAATAACCACAAAGTCAATTAACTGCATAAAACATAAAAAACATGTTGACCTGTAGCTTTGCGCATAATAAGAGTCATGCATCTGTTCGCGGGAACAGATCAAATATCTGATAACAAAATGAAACCGTGAAGACGGTTGAGGGCCCAATTGGGGTCAGCCCTCAAAAAACAAAACAAGTAAAAAGATTGAAGGTGAAAAAGGATTTGACTGCGTCCAACTGGCTGCCCAGGTATTGTTAATTATTGATTTGAGGGCTGACCCCAAATGACACAAATGGGACAGTCCCGATGTCAATTTTGACATTGGTGATGATAGTGGAACTGTCCATGCCGTATCGGATGTTTGGCCTTTCAACTGATTTTCGACATGAAAACATATTACTCAAACAGTATTCTATCTGGTCTGGTCTTATGTCTTTTGGCACTTGGCATTGGGTGTGCAAATTACGTTAACGTGGATGCAGTTGAATCTATCAACCGATTAGAAAGAATATACGCCTGTAAATTCCCTCTGAGCAAAGAAATTGCAATTGCTCAATTGAGATTTGGTGACACAACTTCTTACATTGGCAAATTCCAGTGTGAATCTAATGAATTGAAGATCTTTCTAGCTAGTTTCAGTCCGACAATCGTTCTCTACACGAATAAGTTTCCATGGGGAGTTGAGAAGGAATCTCCAACAGGTGGGGTCAAATGGTGGGATGCTCACGAGATGAAAGAATGCTCATCAGGAGTGCTGGAAAGTTCAACGTTAGAGTTCTTTATTTCCGCATCCATGGTTGAGACAAATACGCATCAAATCCATTTCAAAGCCAGTTTTGAATCTGGAGTCAACGACAAGTAGATTGAAAAGGAATCTGTCGAATTTCCAGCGCATGTTTTATAGAGGTGATTTACGGCTACGTTGCCAGGGTGAGTATTTAGAATATGGCTTCAGGTATTTCAACCCCGAGACGGGACGGTGGTTGAGTAGGGATCCGATTGAAGAGAATGGAAGGAGCATCATCTCAAGCTTGATTTTAATCTGGGGTGAAAGCAGGCTTGGGGGATGCGAAGTTATGTATCAGGTTGTGGCCACGTTTACGCGAGTCGAAGGCGGGGGTTTACGTTGATCGAGTTGCTGGTGGTGATTGCCATTATTGCCATTCTGGCGGGGATGTTGTTACCTGCGTTGTCCAAGGCGAAGGCCAAAGCGCAGGGTGTTGCGTGCCTCAGCAATATCAAACAGATGAGCCTGGGGTGGACCTTGTATGGGGATGACAACGAGGATCGGTTGATGAATAACCATGGCATTGGTCAGACGCGTGAGGATCGCAATAACTGGGTGAATCACGTGCTGGATTGGGAAAATGCTCCGGACAACACCAACATCGTCTATGTTACCCATGGTAAATTGGGCCCTTACGTCGGGCATTCGGTGGCTGTTTTTCGGTGTCCTTCCGACAAGACACGTGCCGCCAATGGTCCTCGCATCCGTAGTTACTCCCTGAATCATTTGGTTGGCGATCCCGGGGTTTTGGTGGATGAGTTTAATCCCGACTACCTCCAGTTCTTCAAATCAACAGGCGTGCGTCGTCCATCGGAAATCCATGTTTTTCTCGGGGAACATCCGGACACGATCAATGATGGTTTTTTCATGAATCGTCTGGGTGATTATGAGTGGGGGAACCTACCTGCCAGCTATCACAATGGGGGTGCAAATTTATCCTATGCAGACGGGCATTCCGAAGGGCATCGATGGCAGGTCAATGGTCCTGAAGGAACCGTGCGTCCTCCGATCCAGGGAGGCGTGGGCGGAAGTTTTGCCGCTGATCCGCCCACCGATTGGGATTGGCTTCGACAACGTACCAGCGACTTGAAAGTTGGGCAGTAATCTTTTGAATGGTTATTGTATTCAGGTTGAGCCAAGAAAGTTTGTTATTTATCCGCAGATTTGCGCTGATGGTCGCAGATAGGATCAGGGGTGAATTTCCATGATCTCTTAACGCGCCTCTGGAGTGCGGTGTGCAGCACCGCTTTGGATACGGTCCGTATACACAGGTCACTTTCAAAGTACACTCCTGTGGACTTATCCATGTGGAGTGGATTGCCATTGGCTTGAGAGGAGCACAACCTTTCCCTGGTGTATGCAGAGCTCCGATAGCTCGGAGCACTCCAGATTTGCCGTTTGTCCGATGGATGGTTTGCTTACCGTGAGGAAGCTCTCAGTGAGGATGGGTAGCCCGGGGTTTTGATGCGTTCGCCGGTGTCTCTCACTTTGGTCCCACGTATTTTGTATAACCAGATTTCCTTTGATGGGTGGCATTGGACAGCCAGGTATTTGCCGTCTGATGTAAAAGCCACGCCTTCCGGGATGCGTCCGGTGGGAAGTTTTTGGCTGACTTCGTAACCGCTTCTCGTGCGTTTCAAAATGACTAGACTTCCTGCTTCGGTCCGGTGAGGGTTGTCCGAGGCCAGGTTGGAACCGGACATGCAGACTGCGGCGATGAGTTTGCCGTCGGGACTGATTTCCAGGGATTCCGTGATTGGATCAATGGTGATGTGATCAATGACAGCGGGCGGATTTGCTTTCAAATCAACGATGGTGACCGCGTCCGGATCAATGGGATCACCGCCGGCACCGGCGCCTGCCGTGATGCCGTATCGTCCATCGGGTGAAATCACAACGCGATAAGGTTGTCCATACACGGAGTATTTGCGTCCCGTCACCGTCAGTTCATTGCCATCTAGTTTCAGTTCCGCCAGGTAGCTTCCTTTTTGCACACTTGCCAGTGCGGTGGTTCCGTCGGGGCTGATGGCGATATCCGAGAGGCTTAGTTCCGGATCGCAAACCGGAGTATGCCCCAGGGTGTCTGCCGAACCGTCTTTTGACAGCGCAAGTGTTGTGATGCTGCCACTGGCTCTGTTGGCAATCAAAGCCATTTTTCCATCGGGTGAAAACGAAATGCCGGAAGGTTGATCTTGGGTGCTTGCCCGCCCGATGACTTTGGGTGGATTGCTTTCGAGGTCCATCACATGCACATAGGATTCAGGCACCCACTGTGTTTTATCATTGGGATCGATCTTCAACGAATTGGCGATCAGGGCCAGCCTGCCATCGGGTGAGATGGCAATATTGGAGGGGGGGCCAATGACCGAATTGGGGATGTTGTCCAAGTGGGTTGTCTTGGGGGGGAATTCTAAAAAATCCAGTAGAGTGATCGAATCCGTACCTGCACCATCCACGACAGCGGCCGCTCCGGAGTTCAGATCGATCTTGTTTTCATTGCCCGACAGCATGATTTGTCCACTGACGGAGTGTGTTGTCCAAACGGAAAGGGCGAGCAGGCCACCGCAACAAAAGCGAGCCACGTCTCTTTGGGTAAATTGCATGGAAGTCATGTTTTTTTCTTTCATTGGGAATCCGGGGTTCACAGTATCCAAGTCTCATTGGTCAGGCAATGCGAATTTGAACAACATGGGTATGAACTCTCAATCTGCAACACAGGATCCTTCGGAATCGTCACTCTTCTTGAGTTGCGACTGGGGCACTTCTTCCTTTCGCCTCCGGTTGATTGATGTTGAACGTGGTGTGAAATTGGCTGAATCCAAGCGCGATGTCGGGGTGAAATCCATTTATCTACGATCGGTCAAGGAAGGGATCGACCGTTCGTCTTTGTTCGAAACATTTCTGAGTGAGGAATGCCAGGACATGCTCCAATCCAAAGGGATGGCCGTCAAAAGCATCCGCATGATGCTTTCCGGTATGGCTTCCTCGTCCATCGGTTGGGTGGATTTGCCTTATGCCCGCATGCCTTTTCCATTGGATGGTTCCGGGGCTGTTGTTCAGTCCAGGGAGCTTTCCCTGGATTCCGGCGTCACCATCGATTGCCGCTTGATCTCAGGCGTCTGTTCGCAGGATGAAATGATGCGGGGCGAGGAAACCGAATTGATGGGCATTTTTTCATGTCCGACCTATCGTTCAATTGCCGGTCATTGCCTTGCCGTGGTGCCAGGGACTCATTCCAAACATGTCGTGATTCGGGATGGAGTCATGCAGTCTGTCCAAACCTACATGACGGGTGAACTGCTGGAAGTTCTGTCCAGACACAGTGTTTTACAGGCGACCGTTGATTTGGCAACGGTCTTTGATCAAAAATTCAAAATGGTCCTGGAGTCCCAGCAGGAGGCCTTCAAAAGTGGTGTTTTTCGGGCCAAACAGAGTGGTTTGCTTGGAGGCCTGTTTCAAACCAGAACTCGTGGGGTGCTCCACTCCGCTCCGGCTCATGATAACATCTGGTTCTTGCTGGGGTTATTGATCGGGGAAGAGTTGCTGCAGATCGACAAGCATTATCCGGAAGAACTACCTGTTTTGATTGCTGCCGGGGTAAGATTCAGTGCGCTATACCGTCAAGCGGCGGAGCATCTTGATAGGGTGGATCGACTTCAATTTGTCCAGGCGGAGGATTTGGATAATGCTTCCTGGCTGGGGCAAAGGATTTTGATTTAACGACGGCGCAACCCGACACATTTTTCACTTTATGAAACAGCCGGTTTTCAATGAGACAACCTTTTGGGAAATGCCTTTGGTGGTGATCATGCGGGGTTTCCCTTTGGACAGTGTGGCGCCCATTGTTGAGGCGATTGCCAGGGGGGGATTGAACATGTTGGAGATCACGATGAACACGGAGGGAGCGGCGGAGCAGATTCAGGAAGCTGTTCGAGCGCGTGAGGGGACCTCGATGCAGATTGGCGCCGGCACTGTTACCTCGCCGGAGCGTTTTGAGCAAGCGATCCGAGCGGGGGCTAATTACATCGTAACTCCGAACCTTAATGATGAAGTGATCCGATGTTGTCAGGAGGCAAACCTCCCATTCATTCCGGGGGCGATGTCTCCAACGGAAGTGTATCGTGCTTACGAATCCGGTGCCCTTGCGGCCAAGATCTTTCCGGCTGACACGCTGGGTCCGAATTATATCAAGGCGATCAAAGCTCCCATGCCTGAAGTGCGTGTTGCTCCGACCGGAGGAGTGACCGTTGAGCGCATGCTTGAATACCTCAAAGCCGGTGCAGACGCCTTCGGCTTGGGATCTCCTCTGTTTCCTCAAGATGCCGTGAAGCACCGCGATTGGGCGGCCATCGAAACAGCTGCCCGATCGTTTCATGATGCATTTAAATCATGGAAGCTGGGTGAATGAAGTTGCTGGATCAGGGGGTTAATACAATTTTCCCCGTCAACACGCCGGAGTTTTCCACGGTGTTGGCAGCCTGAAGTCGATGGGCTTCGGCCGTGTCCGATAGTTTCATGACACGATCGATGCGGGACTTCAGTTTGCCTTCCGACATCCATTGGTTGATGTCTTTGGCACAGGTTGCCTGGGCTTCCGCCGTGGCGCCAAACATCACGAATCCGTGGAGTCGGCATTGTTTCACATAGAATGGTCCCACAGGAAAGGTGGGACGCGCATCACGACCGGCCATCAAGATCATACAACCCCGCGGAGCCATGGATGCAACGGCCAGGTCGAAATCCGCTTCCCTCAACGTTTCCCACCAGACGGAGACACCTTCTGGCGCGAGTTCCTTGAGTTGGTCGGCTACGGATGCTTCCTTGTAAAGAATGACTTCGTCCGCTCCCAATGACCGGCACACGTCTGCTTTAGCCTGGCTTCCCGCTGTCGTTATGACGCGTGCGCCTGCGATCTTTGCCATTTGGACCACCATGGAACCCACACCTCCGCTGCCTCCCTGGACAAACACTGTCTGATCCGGCTGTAATTGAGCCTCGGCGAAGAGTCCCAGATGAGCTGTGATGCCGACCAGTGAAACGGCCGCCACATCTTCGGAGCGCACGGTATCGGGAATGGGATAGGCCCAGCAGGCGTCGACGGCAATTTTTTCAGCGAACGTTCCTTGTCTGCCCAAGAGTCCCTGGTTGCTTCCCCAGACCCGGTCGCCTTCTTTGAACCGGGTGACGCCTTCACCCAATCCAATCACTTTTCCAGCAAAGTCACATCCCGGCACATAGGGCTTGGGTATTTCCATCGGGATCTTGCCGGCACGAATGTAGGTGTCGATGGGATTGATGGAAACGGCTTCGGTTTGAATCAAGATCTGCCCCGAGGCGGGGGAGGGTTCCGGGAATGATCCGTATTGAATGACCTCGGGTGGTCCGGGTTCCTGTATGAAAGCTGCGTTCATGTTTTGATGATTCTGGTGATCGATTGTCACTATTGTAAATCCGTGTTGCCGGTGGGATCCGAATCGTCCCAACCGCGACGACTGTGGTAACGCCACCAGTCCTGCTCGTCGGGTTTTCGTTTCTCCAATTCGGCGTGGGTGTCGGCGAAGACAAGGTTCAGGGCATCTTTGTGAGCCGAGATCTGGGGATTCCAGTAAGGCATCTCCCATAACAAAACAGCTCGCGACGGCGCGACCACCGCGGCGGTTCGGCGTCCGCTGACCGGTCGGTCCACTTCATAGGAGGAGTTGTCTTTTTTCAGATAAATGTGGTTCCAGACGTAGGTCACATGATCGTTGGCCAAGAGAAAGTCGTCCAATCGAGGTACATCCGGGTCTTTGGTTTTAATGCCAGTCGGGCATGCCCAGATGCTTTTCTCCGGGATTGGGTGTGGGCCGCTATGGTCATGGTCGGCTTCTTCAACATGATTGGTCATGTTATTTCTTGTCAGATAGGGTTCGAGCAATTCCGGCAGCCATTTGGTCGCCCCCTGCTGGACAAAGGATTCCCCCCAGGATCGTCCCCAATTTTTGGCCAATGGAAACCGTTCGTCAAAGTCACTTGAATACATGGCGATGGCGATGCCCATTTGCTTTTCATTGTTCAGGCAATAAATCTGGTTCGCTTTGAATTTTGCCTTGCTCAAGGCAGGCAGGAGCATCCCCGCCAGGATGGCGATGATGGCAATGACCACCAGTAGCTCGATCAGCGTAAATGCGTTTGTTCTGGCAGCAGAAAGTTGTTTGTCAGTAATCATATCCTATCTGGATGAGTTGTGAAACACAGGTAACGTATCATAAGACACTGCACGTTCAATGATCAATCCATGTCCAAAATATTAATGTGGCTTGGATTCAGGAGCCAAAGATTTCCGCTGTGAAGTGAAATGATTCGGTTTTCTTGAAGCCAATTAAACTTATTTCGAAATAGTCCGATACAACATTGTATGAGCATTTAACGCTTGTAAGAAAGAGAAACCTTTACCTGCCAAAAAATGAAAGAAGAGATTCAGAAGGAAATTACCAAGGCAATTTCGGCTCATGGAATGTGGAAAGTGAGACTCAAGGAAGCGATTGACAATCAAGCAAGTGAGTTTCAAGTGGAACATGTGAGGTCGACGCATCATTGTGATTTTGGGAAGTGGCTGGATGCTGAAAAACCAAAACTTGTTGACTACACCCACTATCCCAAGGTTTGTCAATTGCATGCACAGGTACATGAAGAAACCGCACGTATCATGACATTGGCTCTCAGTGGTCAAAAAGAGGCCGCGAATGAGGCTCTCGCCTTTGGGGGAGAATTTGCCAACAAGTCGGCTCACTTGACTCAGGCAATGATGGCTTGGAGGGATGCTTTGTAAGGCACCACGACATGTGGATGCGTTTTATGACAGTTTTTTTACATTCGGGATTAATATCTGTTTTCAATATTCCGATAAAAATGTGGGATATGTTCCGTTTATCAACAGAATTTGAACACAAGCCAAAAAAATGAACGAAGAAATCAAAAAGCAAATTACCAAGGCCATTTCAGCGCACGGGATGTGGAAGGTGCGGCTAAAGGACGCCATTGACAAACAATCCAGTGAGTTTGAAGTCACGCATGTCCGATCTCCACATCATTGCGATTTCGGCAAATGGCTCGACGGCGAGAAGGCGAAATTGCTCAAATTTCCAAATTACGCGAAGGTTTGCGATCTGCATGCACAGGTCCATACCGAGACCGCCCGCATCATGGAACTGGCGCTAGCCGGGAAAAAAGATGAAGCGACGCGGGCCATCGACCTTGGAAGTTCTTTTGCCACTCTATCGGCACATTTGACCCAGGAAATGATGCACTGGAAGCAGGCCTTGTAGTTTTTGAATTTATGACGCCATCTGGTTCAAGTGGCTTTAAAAATATTGAACCCATTCATGTTTCATAAGTCTCGACTGTGGGTGGGAGTTTTCGCAAACCCCATCCACAGTTTTCTTGTTTCTTGAATCGTACGGCTCAGTCTCTTGAGCGCATGGCTGGGAGTCCGTCCAGACTGACGCGGTTCTTCTGTTGCTGGTATCGAGCAATTCCGTCCTCTCCCTTTTTCTCAGCCCATTTGTTCAATCCTTCCCGGTCCTCCACATACTGATACCGGGGGACTGCGTATCCGCAGGAATCACCGATTCGCTGGATATCCACCACCACGATGGAACGAGCCCCCGTCAGGTCCTCGAAAAGAGGAGTTAGAGCCTCATACTCCTGGGAACCTATCTCATGTGCCTGACCACTTCCATGAAACCGCATGATTCGGGGCGGTCCCTCAAAGGCGCACATCATGATGACGATGCGGCCGTTTTCCCGAAGGTGGGCGATGGTTTCCGCTCCGCTACCGGTGAAGTCGAGATAAGCAACTTTCTTTGGGCCGAGGATTCTGAAAGTGTCCAGCCCTTTGGGGGAGCAATTGACCAGGCCTTCTCCTGACAAAGGGGCTGATGCAACGAAGAATATTTTCTGGTCGGCGATCCAGTTTCGGATGGAATCGTCGATGGTTTCAAAGACTTTTGCCATGGCTGTTCAGTTAACGGTATGTTGTTTCAAGCGTCCCCCAATTTGATGTGCCAATGCTTTGAGCATATCTGCATCCTTTGATGTCAGGTGTTGGTCACAATGAAAAGCCCACAAAGTCAACCAGTGACCGAAGTGTTCCTCGGCGAGTCCAAGAGGCATATGTTTTGCCATCAGCCCACCGCCGTACATCGGTGGTCCTCCTGTTAATCCCGACCAAAATCCGGCAATCTTCTCAATATGAGCCGGCCAGTCCTGAATGCGGGCCCGGAAGATGGGGCCGATCACAGCATGCTGCCGCACATCGGCGTAAAAGTGCGTCAGCAGAGTTCGAAGACCATCATGGCCTCCGATGCGGGAGTATAAAGTGTCTGTGGATTCGGGTGCGGTCATACTTGTTTGTTGGTTGATTTTTTCCGGAGTTTGATCAGCCAGGAAATCAACACGGTGGAGATTGTCCAAGCATTGTCAGGAGTTTTCAAGTGTTCGTTGCATGTTGATTTCCTTTATCCCACTCCTTTGCCCGAGGGGCGCCAAATTGGGGAACCTGGACAATCGCTTCTTTTTGGTTTTACCAATGCATGAACATTTGTTTTTGTGGATGCATCATGAATCTATTGAATTTAAAACTATCCGTAGCTCTCACTTTGCTGACTGGTTGGATGCAGACTTTTGCTCAGGCGGCTGATTCCGGGCATGTTCAGGTATTGTCCTCATTTCATCGTCCGGAAAGTGTCGCCTTCAGTCTGGATGGAAAAACTTTGTTCGTCTCGAACTGCGGATCGGATGTGTTTGGTCCGGATCGAAGTTTTGTTGGTTTTGTCAGAGGCAATGGATCGATCAGCAAGTTGTCGGTGGATGACACGGGGCATGTTACCGTGGATGATTTGCGTTTCATTGAAGGATTGAGCGCCAATGTTGGGATTGCCGTTCTCCCCAGGGCTACGGCACGTTTTCCAAAGGGAACCCTGTTGGTCAATCACGGGATCGCCCTTCAGGTGAACGCGAAAGGCAAACCTGTCACGACGCATCGAGGACAGCGAACGGGAATCCGGTTTTTTAACCCCGACACCGGACGTCAGTTGGGAGAGTTGGCTTTGGGGGCCGGATCCAAAGTCGCACAGATTTTGGGGCATATCACGTTATTGCCTAACAGCCTTGCCTTTGATGCAGACGGAAATCTTTACGTGACCGATACGGCAAAAGGAGGAGATCGGCTGAAGCCCAAAGTAGGGGGGCATCCAGGGCTGATACGCATTGAGCATGGTGCCATCGATGCGCTGACTCGCAAGGATAAGACCAAGACGGATGAAGTCTTTGGTCAGGTCAGTTTTACTCCCATCCCCGGAGTGCCGAATGGTGTGGGGTATTGGGCCGACAGAAAAGCTGTCTGTGTGGTGACCATGGGCGGTCAGTCACCGGAAGGGACCGCCATCTACGTCATCCCTGAAACCTCCTTTCCCCGAACGACCTTGCCGGCACCGTTGAAATCAGATGTGGGGACCGCGGATGGCATTGCGTTTACTCCGGCGGGCACCATCATTACTTCGCGTTTTGCGGGTGATATTTTGGCTGTTCCAAGCAGTGGTGAAACTTTTGTAGTTGAGGCGGCGGGCAAATTCGCCGCTCCGGCAGATCATCGGTTGCTGGTTTTGGGTGATGGATCCTGCCTGCTTGCCATTCCGGATCAGGATCGTAAGGATCCCGCTCCCTGCAAGCAGGATGTCAAAATCGTGAAATTGCCCAAGGGATTTTGATGATTTAGTATGGTAAACATTACCAAAAAATCCACCAAAGGATGAGGATCAGTGCTGCGATAATCCATATGGGAGTCCAACTTTCCGGAGTGGGAAGCCAGCATCCGCAGTGAGGACATCGCATGTGGCCCTGACTGCCAACAACGGCCATTTGTTCGCCACATTTTCTGCAGTGCCTAACGCCGATCATCCAGGTTGTGTTGGTTAAAACATCTTGTCATGCCCGCCCGTCTTACCGGGGGGACACCAGTAAGTTTCTGCTTTTGGATCTCTTTTGAGTTTCAGCAAGTCTTTACCGGCGGCGCGCATGACCAGTCCAAAAGGTGTGACAATCAGGACGAAAAAGAAAGAAAGGATCACTTTGCCCATGAACTGGCCGACATGGAAAAAGAAGGTTGTGCCGGTTCGATAGAATCCTCTGAACCAACTTGGAAAAACAGCGCAGCATCCTGTTGCCGCCAGTCCTGGAATCCACCCCCACCACCATGCCTGGGTGTGCCACCCTTTGTAGCTGCCCAAGGTCCAGACCAGGCCAAGCATGGTTCCAATCACGGCAGTGAACTTGAGCCATTCGATGGGGTTTTCTTTGAGCTGCAGTTTCATGAAATCAATCGGGAATGGGGATGAATTGTTGCTTGGGGCGATCCAGTTTTTGTTCGGCTTTGGACATCCAGATGTTTCCGATCACCAGGTAATCCATCTCGGTATTCATGAAGCATCGATAGGCATCGTCGGGTGTGCATACGACCGGCTCGCCCCGTACGTTGAAAGAGGTGTTGATCAGGACCGGGCAGTGCGTCAACGTTTCGAAGGCTTTGAGCAATTGATGCAATTCCGGGTTGCGGGTGTCGTCAACGGTTTGGATCCTGGCGGAATAATCCACATGGGTGATCGCGGGCAGTTCGGATCGTTCGGCATGTAGTCGTTCCAATTCCTTCAGTTCCTGTGAAACGCTTTTGCGTCGACTTTCCAATAGATCCGCCACCAGCAGCATGTAGGGGGAATCGTGTCCTTTGAGATTGAAATATTCTCCCGCTTTTTCCTCCAGAACGATGGGGGCAAAGGGGCGGAAAGATTCCCGAAATTTGATCTTACGATTGATCAGACTTTGCATCCTGGGGGATCGTGCGTCACCGAGAATGGATCGGTTGCCAAGAGCCCGCGGGCCAAATTCCATACGTCCCTGCATCCATCCGACAACTTTTTCATTGGCCAGCCATTCGGCAGTTTGTTGATTGAGCTGTGTTCCATCTTCAAATGCGTGATAAACTGCTTGATGCGAATCGAGGCATCGACGGATGGTTGGCGTATCAAACGCAGGGCCCAACAGGGATCCCATCATGAGGTCCTTGCCTTTTTTGGAATCCGCTGGAAGTTTGTTGTCGTTCTGATGTGCAGCCCATACGGATAGTGCCGCACCCAAAGCCCCTCCTGCATCACCTGCTGCAGGTTGAATCCATAGACGGTCGAACCATTCCTTTTGAAGGATTTTTCCATTGGCCACACAGTTCAGTGCCACGCCGCCCGCCAGGCAGAGATTGCGCTGACCGGTTACTTCCCGAGTGTGATGGGCCAGTTTCATCATGATGTCTTCGGTCACCTGCTGAATGGAGCGGGCGACATCCATGTAACGGGCTTCCATATCCGTTTCGGGTTGGCGTGGTGGGCCACCGAACAGACGATGGAATCGATCATTGCTCATGCAATCGGATCGGAGGAAATCAAAAAACTCCATGTTCAACCAGAAGGAACCGTCCGGTTTGACATCGATCAGTTCATCGTAGATTTGTTGAACGTATTTGGGTTCTCCATACGGAGCCAGGCCCATCAGCTTGTATTCCCCGGAATTTACCCTGAACCCACAATAAGCGGTGAATGCGGAATACAAAAGGCCCAGCGAATGTGGAAAGCGAATCTCTTTCAACACCTCGATTGCATTTCCTTTGCCCCGGGCAATCGTGGTGGTGGCCCATTCACCCACACCGTCCACCGTCAGGATGGCAGCCTCGTCAAACGGTGATGGATAGAAGGCCGAGGCGGCGTGGGATTCGTGGTGTTGCGTAAACAAGACCGGGCGATCTTCCGGGTAATCAGGTAGCGCGTCCCGGATCGTTGACTTGAGATTGAGCTTTTCCGCCAGCCAGGTGGGCAGCACGCGCGGGAAGGTGCGCCATCCCCCTGGCGCCACCGCCAGGTAGGTTTCAAGCATGCGCGTGAATTTGGTGATGGGCTTGTCGTAAAAGGCGACGGCATCGATGTCGTCTGTCCCTATCCCGGCCTCTTCCAGGCAGTATTCGATGGAACGTTCGGGAAAGGAGGCGTCATTTTTACGGCGGGTAAACCTTTCTTCCTGGGCTGCGGCGATGATGACACCATCCTTCAGCAAAGCGGCCGCTGCATCGTGGTAGAACGCCGAAATGCCAAGGATGTATTTCATGAGGCCAAAGAGGTCATGGAACGAGACTTTACATAAAGGGATACATGAACGGAGCCAACGCACTGCTGGAAGCAAAAACGATCAGCGCTCCCAACAACAGGAGGATGATCACCAGTGGCCACAGCCACCACTTTTTTTCCTGCTTCAGGAACTGACCGAACTCTTTGACAAGTTCGACGAGTCCGTTGCGCTTTTGTTTCATCGTTTGTTCCGATTCACCACGCTTAAAACGCGATCAACTGCTTGAGTTGTTCCATGCGTTGATCGATCTGCTCGCGCGTGGCTTCCGTGGTGGCAGCCAGTCCGAATCCTTCGCAACAGAATGATGCGGTGACGCTGCCGTGGATGATGGCTTGACGCAGGTTCTTTTCAAGGTCTCCTTCGTGGCTGGCCAGATAACCGACCAGTCCACCCACAAACGAATCTCCGGCGCCGGTCGGATCAATGACCTTGTTCAACGGGAAGGCGGGAGCAATGAACAGTCCGCTGGGGCCGGACAGGATGGAGCCGTGTTCACCTTTTTTGACAATCACGTATTTGGGGCCGAACTTGTGGAGTTGTTGGGCAGCTACGACCACGTTGTCTTCTTCCATGAACTGACGTGCTTCACTGTCGTTCAATACGAGGCAGTCGACATCTTTCAACAGGGCTTCCAGTTCGTGGCGAGCGATGTTCAACCAAAGATCCATGGTGTCGGCGACCACAAACTTGGGTTGTTTCATTTGCTTCAGCACATGATGCTGAAGCTGGGGAGCACAGTTTGCCAGCAATACGAAGTCCTTATCGGTCAGATCGTCCCCCAGTGTGGGCATCCATTCCTCGATGACACCCAGGTCGGTTTCCAGCGTCTGACGATTGTTCATGTTCACTTCATACTCGCCTTCCCAGTGGAAGGTGTTGCCCGAGGCTTTTTCGAGTCCGCTCAGGTCGATGCCGTGTTTCTTGTAAAGATCGATGTATTCTTCGGGGAAATCATCTCCGACGACCCCCAGAAGGTTGACGGGAGCAAAGAAGCTGGCTGCCACGGCCGCATGGCTGGCCGAGCCCCCCAGGAGACGGGGATTTTCGCTGTGAGGTGTTTTGATGGAATCCAGTGCAGTGGTGCCGACAATTAAAATACTCATAAATGATGCTAACAATTAACTTTGATCCGGTGTTATAGAGTGGAATGCGAGTCAAATCAACGGTTTATCGGAAACCGTCAAAATGGGGAGAGCCGTTGAATCGTCGCGGATGCAACATTAGAGCGAGATATTTTGCTGATGGACTTGTATCCACTTCAGGTGTTACGGCTAATGGCCTGCGTTTGGGGTGCTATCTTCCAATGAATGACAGTAAGAGCGGTAATTTCCGCTTGGGATACGGATTAATCCATCCAACGAACTGTTCCAGAAGTAGATCCAGGCATTTAAATTCTCTTCCTCACGGGTTGTGACCGAGGTGACTCTTCGAATATAGAGGGAACGGTGTGCATCCTCTGGGTAGCAGTCTTCATATGGATCTAATGTTTGGAACAAGGCTGTTGGATCGTTGAGGCGATATAATTCTCCATGAATCAACTCGTTGGGATCCGAACTGGCAACGGCACATGGGTATTCTCCCCGGACATCATACAAGCGTCCATTTACCTTTGCGGAGCAAAGGAATTCCGAGGCTCTGGATAATTGTCCGGAAAAGGGATTGCCCATTCCTTTCATCAGAGTTCCGTATACGAAAAGCAGATTGCACGACTCATCTTCCATGATCTGGGGGGTGATCATAGGCTTTCCTCAAACCAGAGCAATGGTATTGCATCAAACAATACGCGAGCTAGAGTCCGAATACATTCAGAATGGGTTCGTATACTTTGCCGAGATCATCGTGGATGCCCAGTCTTCTCAGGCCATCTTCCACTTTGTGGGAGCCAAGTAAAAAGTGTTCAATGCCACTCAATATCAGAGGCAGGAAAATCAGAGAAACCACCATGAACAAGCTGGCAAAGGCCCATCCTATATTCCTGATGATGGCAGTATGTTTCATCTGATGACTCCTTATGCTGAACGATCTGTCGTCATCTTGGCATACCTGGTTCAAAGCGCAACATCATTGTCCGTTCGCCTGTTTCTGGTTCTTGATTTCATTTTTCACTTCATTAGAATGAGCTCCATGAATCTTCCTCTGAATCGAAGCGCAGTTTTTGCCAGTTCACTGATGGCACTGTCCATCCATGTCACATCTTCTGTTAGCGCACAGGAAATTCCCGATGGAGTTTGGGTGCGTGACGGCTATGAATTGACCGTTGCCGAGAGTACGATCAATAAGCCCCGCTTTCTGGAGTTTGACGACCAGGGAACTCTTTACGTGAGTGTGCCCAACAACGGCATGATTCAAAGCTGTCGGGACAAAGACGGTGACGGCGTTTATGAGAGCCTGACGACTTACGTTGAAGGTTACGAAAAAGGAAAAATCCTTCAAGGTATGCAGTTTTACAAAGGCTGGCTTTGGTTTGCGGACATGACAGGGATCTACAAATCCCAGGACAAGGATCATGACGGCAAAGCGGACGAGGTGATCAAGGTCATTGGAGAAGATCAGTTGCCCATCACTGGTGGTGGGCATAAATGGCGTGCGTTGTTGATCCACAAAGACGTGATCTACACGCATGTCGGGGATCAGACCAATGCCACCGACGAACCGATCATGGAGAATGATCGGAAGAAGATTTGGACCTTCAATCTGGATGGAAGTGGCAAGGAACTGTTTGCCACCGGTATTCGGAACACAGAAGAACTTTGCATTCGCCCGGGCACTGACGAGATATGGGGTGTGGATCACGACATCGATCGACTTGCCATGAACCTGGAATTGAAGAATCCCAAATTCGGGCAACCGATCACCGACCATAATCCCCCGGCCGAATTGAATCACTACGTCAAAGGTGGATTTTATGGGCACCCATACATACTAGGTAAAAACATGCCGAATCTGAATTTTCTCGATCATCCTGATTTGATCGAAATGGCCTCCAAAACCGTCGTGCCTGAATGGATCATGCCAGCTCATTGTTCAGGAAACGGGATGATGTTTTACGAAGGAGATGGAATGTCCGGAGCACACGGTGATGCTTTTGTTGCTTACAAGGGGGGGTGGAACGCCACACAAAAAGTGGGGTATTGTCTGTCACGCATTCTGTTCGAATTTGGTCATCCTTATGGTGAACAAAAAATCGTGAGCTTCCTGAAAGACGGAAACGAAATTCTGGGTCGTCCCACCGATTGTGAACAAGCGCCGGACGGTTCGATCTTGTTCACCGACGACACGATGAACAAGATTTATCGAGTTCGATACGTAGGACATTGATCCAGGTAGATCCTGCTGCCGCAGGGCCGCGGACGCGTGGCATTACGCGAGGGGTTGATGTAGGTTCAAGGACACCATCACGCTGAGCGACGGACGAGCAGCAGCTCATACCTACCTACGCCAGAAGCTTTGCTTCCGGTAAGGCCCTGCTGCCGCAGGGCCGCGGGCGCGTGGCATAACGCGAGGGGTTGATACAGGTTCAAGCATTGCCATTACGTTGAGCGACGGACGAGCAGTACTGATACAATCGGGATCCCTACCCGCGCCAGAGGCTTCTAGTAGCTTCTTTTTCCCACAATAGATCTGTTCAAAGCCACATTCCTTGGTAAGGTCTCAGGTCAAAAGGAGACCTAATCAAGAATCAGAACCTGTATAGAAAACGGAAGTTCTTATGCCAAAGATTGCAGTAAACAAGTCGATTGTTATAGCCGTCCCTCCTGAAAAAGCTTTTGAAACCATTCGTGATTTCCGTCAATGGAATCGGTGGTCTCCCTGGGTGATTTGCGAACCTGATTGTCAAATGACCTATGCAGATGATAGCAAAAGTTATGCCTGGGATGGCAAGGTCATCGGAAGTGGTAGTATGGAAATTGCCGATGAACAAAAACCTCAAGCGATACATTATCGCTTGACCTTCCTTAAGCCCTGGAAATCAAAGGCGACATTCAGCTTTGTTTTTCAACCGGAAGGCGATGGTGTGCGTGTGACCTGGACCACGGACAGTTCCTTGCCATGGTTTCTCTTTTTCATGAAGGGTATGATGACCGCCATGATAGGGATGGATTATGATCGCGGCTTGCGGATGTTGAAGGACTATCTCGAAACAGGCAATGTGCATTCAAAATTGGAATATCCAGGGCAAATCAACTTTGAAGGATTCCGATATGTCGGGATTCGGTCGCAAAGTTCCATGGCACAGATTGGCGATCAGATGAAAGCAGATTTTGAAAAGCTTGTGCAGTGGTTCAAGGGTTCCAACATTGAAATCGGAGAGAAACCCTTTGCGGCTTATCATAGCTTCCATCTGTCCAAAGGAACCACGGAGTTCACCACCGGATACCCTGTGAAAGCGGTTCCCGACAACTTGCCGGAAGGGTTCGTCAGTGGTGAATTGAGCGCGAGTCCGGTGTTTCGAGTGAAGCATACCGGACCTTACCATCATCTGGGCAACGCGTGGTCCTCCGGCATGATGCGCGCCCAGGCGAAGGTGTTTCAGCAGAATAAAAAACTCCCCGGGTTCGAGATTTATGAAAGTGATCCCGCTGTGACCAAAGAAGAAGACATCGTCACCATGCTTTATTTTCCCGTCAAATAACCACAAAATCATCACCTATCCATGAGCCATTTACTGCCAATCCAGAATCGACCGTCCATTCGAGGTTTTACATTGATCGAATTGTTGGTCGTGATTGCCATTATTGCGATTTTGGCTGGCATGTTGCTTCCGGCATTGTCGCGCGCCAAATCCAAGGCTCAAAACGTCAAGTGCCTGAGTAACCAAAGGCAAATTGGCCTGGCCTACATCATGTATGCTGATGACAATGATGATTACTATCCGGCTTTGACGAACTGGGGGACGGCTGGAGGGCAGAGAGGTGATTTGCCTGGTCAACCGGGTTTATACAGTTGGGAAACTCCGTATGAGGAGCGACCATTGAATCACTACGCCCCTGGTCAAACAGTGTTCGCCTGTCCCTCTGACAAAGGCGACTCGTTGCACAAGGTGAAACAATGTTTCAAATCATACGGCAATAGTTACCTGCCACAGTTTTCCCATTCATCGTTTCGCGTGAAGATGGTGTGCGGGATCAAGGGCGATCCCAAGGTTCGATCGATGAAGACCAGCGAAATTGCCCAGAGCCCCGTCAACAAGATCATCCAGGGCGACTGGAACTGGCATCCAAACCGGGGCAACGATGATGTCCAGTATTTATGGCACAACATCAAGGGCCAGTTTCGAAACAACATCCTGTTTGGGGATGGTCACGTCGATTTCTTCAAGTTCCCTGATGAAGCACCTGATTGGATCTGGTCGCCCGCTCCCGATTCCGATTGGAAATGGTGGTGATTGAATTTAAAATAGTAAATAGTGAATAGTAAATTACTGGTGGAACGTGGCCTTGAGGCTTTCGTTATTTAAACATTGCGTGGTTCTTGTCACCTCTCGACAGCACGTAGGCCAACAGGTCGAGGATTTCTTCTTTTTCGAGCATGCTGGCGAGTCCTTCAGGCATCATGGAAACGGTGGAGGGTTCGATGCTGACGACTTTTTTGCGGTCGATGCCTACGTTGCCATTCGGGTCGAACATGTTCACGTTGACTGTAATGTTGTCGTTGCCCAGGTTGACGATGCGACCGGTGACCGAGTCTCCGTCTTCCAGAGTAAACACGCTCGGAGCATATTGGTCACTGATTTCCTTGCTGGGTGTGATGATGGACTCCAGCAAGTCGCGTGCGCTGAATTTGCCCGCCGCGCTGGTTAGATCCGGTCCCATAGAACCGCCTTCACCGCTGAAACGGTGACATGAGAAACAGGCTGCCTCCCCAAAGACCTTCCGACCTTTGGCAAAGCTGCGTCCGCCTTTCAGCCCGTCCTCTGCTGCTTTGGCCAGTTCGTCGACGGACCAATCCTTGACGAAACTGCGAGCCGCGAGCACTTCCAGTGGCGAGGTGAACTCAGGTTCCGCTTCAAGGATGTCCTTCATGGATTCTTTTTGAGCGTCGGTGAGCATGCCGAGGGCATCCGTTTTAATGGATTCGACAAATTTGCTGAAGCTGGCGCCTCCGCGATAAGAAGCCGCTTTGATGAACCATTTGAAATAGCGTTCTTGAAGGTTGGAATTCCAGCCTTTTCTCAGGAGTCGAAGAGATTTTGCATAATCGATCTGTTCTTCCTGGCTGGGGGCGGATTCCAATAAGGCCACTCCCTTGGCCGCTGTTTGCGGTGATTGCACATAAACCAGGAGTTGACACAGTTCGGCGTTGATGAACCGGTCATCGGCAGGAAACACAGGGTCCAGTTTTGTGATGGCCTTTTGTGCTTCGGCTGCTGTGGCTTCACCCATTCGGATGAAGGTGAGGCTGTAGACTCGGAGAAACTCAAGCTTTTGTTCATCGGTCAGTGTGTTCCAGGAAATCGCATTCAAGGCGTTGAGGATTTTTCCTTTCAGGTCGGGTGTGCCCACGCGAGTCAGAGCCAGTAATCCGGTCAGGCGAGCATGTACATCTGTTTCTTCGAAAACCTTGTCCGACCAGGAGGCTGCGGGTTGGTGTTCGATGGCGATGCGGGCCGCAAATCTGAGGAACCTGTCTTTGCTGCCGAGAAACGGCCAGGCGGTGATAATGGCCTGTGGATCCTGGCGTCCGTGGAAAGATTCCAAGTGGCGTCGCACCGCACGTTCGGCTTCTCCACCTGTCATGGCGGAGGAAGGCGCTGTGGATTCAGTGCCGGTGTAGGTGACGCGGTAAAGTCCGGACTTGGTGCGGCGCCCGCCAATGGCAAAATACATGGCTCCATCATGGGGGCTTACCACAATGTCGGTCAGGGGCAGGGGAGAGCCGGTGATGAATTCTTCGAACTCGGCGGAGTAGGCGGAGCCGTTGGGTGTCAAGTGAACGGCATACAATTTGCCGTAACTCCAGTCATTGATGAAAAACGCTTCCTGATATTTTGCCGGAAACTTGGTTCCGTATCCAAAGCATACACCCGTTGGTGAACCCGGTCCGATATCCACAACAGGCGGTAGGCTGTCCGGGTAGTAGGCGGGCCATTTACCTGAGCCATTGCGCCATCCGAATTCTGCACCGCTGGGGACCATGCAAACGCGTGTGGGTCGGTACCAGGGAGTGTTCACGTCCCATTCCATGTCGGCGTCGTAAGTGAACAGTTCACCATGGCGGTTGAAGGCGGCGTCATACTCATTGCGGAAACCGGTTGCAATGATTTCCCAGGATTTGCCTTCAGGATCGGTCTTGGCAATCCAGCCCCGGGGAGCCAGAACGCCACGCATGAATCCGCGTCCATAAATCCTTGGCAACAGCAAGTCTTCCTGCCACACCGGGGTGGGGCGGCTGATGTCGGGTTCCACCATGGTTGTCTGGTTGCCGATGACGATGTAGAGCGATTGTTCGTCCGGTCCCACAATCACGGCATGCGGACCGTGTTCGCCGCCTTCTTCAGCAAATTTTTTCAGGAGAACGACATGGTCAAACTGGTCATCTCCTGTGGTATCGGTGATGCGGTAGAGTCCACGACCCTGATGTTCCTTGGCGTTGGTGACCGCGTAGAGGGAATTCCATGCGTAAACCAGACCCTGCGCATGACCGATATCGAGATCAATGACTTCCACCTTGGATCCTTCGGAGGTTCCGATGGGGGGAGGAGTGATGCGAAAGAGACTGCCATACTGATCCGATGCAATCATGCGCCCCTTGTCGTCCACACACACGGCGACCCAGGAACCCTGTTGGTCTTTCGGCACTGAATAGAGCAGTTCGACCTTGAATCCTTCCATGACATTCAAGGATGCCGGGGCAGTTGCTTGAGGTTCGGCGCCATTCAGGCACACCATGCTCGTCCAGGTTAGCAAGGCTGCAACGCAGAGACTGGAGATCCAGTTGGAACAGTTTTTCATTTCGACAATTTTGTTCATGGTTTTATGGATGAACAAATCTTGTCTTCGAACGGGCGTTCGATCAATGCAAAACAATGCCAACCTATCTGGAGCCTGTCCGAAATGCCTATTCTCCAAGCGGGCATTGATTGAACCATGGGAAAGAAAAAGAGCATAACAACCCGAAAAGGCTGTTATGCTCAAATTTGGTGGGTTATAATTTTTTCACGACAAAAA